>JABAOF010002523.1_pt5 | contig 96340 bp, 97 predicted proteins | sample 7062171 | NCBI WGS metagenome assembly JABAOF01 (sample SAMN14538628, study PRJNA623070) | marine sediment metagenome | biome: marine biome [ENVO:00000428]; feature: marine pelagic biome [ENVO:01000023]; material: deep marine sediment [ENVO:00002113] | place: India: Gulf of Khambhat ...
ATCAGGCCCAACAGGGCGAACATCAACCAATCCTTCATCCTCATTAGCTATACCTCATGACACTCCAGGTTCAGCTCCAACTTCAGTCCATTTCTTTCAACCAATGCCACCATGCCATCTCGGAGGAACTATGTAACAGCTGCTCCCTCTAATTCCAGCAGCCAAGTCTTAGTTTCTAACCCACTACCTGCCCCATAACCATGGAGTGCGCCGTCCGCTCCCAGAACCCGGTGGCAAGGGATGACAATGGGCACCGGGTTTCGGGCTAACGCCTGTCCCACCGCGCGCGCTGCCCGAACTTCTTCCAATACGGCGGGCGATCTCCCCATAAGTGGAAACCTGTCCGATAGGGACCTCCATAGTGGCTTCCAGAACTCGACGCTGAAAATCAGTAAGACGGCCTAAAGAAAGCTTGAGTGTGAAGGTCTTTCGCTGACCATTGAAGTAATCCGTCAATTGCTGTCTCACAACCAGTGTTTCCTCACTTGATTCGATGACGACAGCTCGGAACCTGTTCTTGAGTGATGCGGTAAACCATTGCTCATCACTACCGATGTCAACCGCTAGAAGACCTCCCTTATCCACTGCAACATAGATTGGGCCGAGAGGGGTGTTGGGCATGACGTCGTAGTAAATAATATTCGCCCCTGCGTCTCCTAGCGCTCTTATCACGGAGGCTTGAGCTTGCTGAATGGCCTCCAAACTAGGACCTTCAGAATAGATCACATCCAACGCATCAAGCACCCACTCACCACCGGTATCCCCCTGCTCGTCACCAAGCCAAGCAGCCACCCCAGGATCCATTTCATTCTGACTTCCCATTCTTAAACCTCCTCCATAAGACCTGTTCACCAAATCTTTCTCTCAACTTCTTCAACGCCTGGTAGACATTGGCTCGCGCAGCTGCTTCACTGCTGCCCAGCGCCTGCGCGATTTCTCCATATGGTAATGCGTGATACTTGCGCATGATGAGCGCGGAACGTTGTTTCGATGGAAGTTCATCAACTACTTTCATGACAGTTTGAAGGCGTTCTCGGGTTTCCACGACATTCACCACCGAATCCCCGTCCGATAATCTATCGATATCACTCACCGTCTCTCGCATGGCAATGCTGTTTCGCTTTTTTATGAAGTTGAATGCTGTATTCGTGGCGATCTTATAGAGCCATGCACGATAGTTCGACCCTCGGTCCAACCGCCCATATGCCCTGAATGCGCGCAGAAAGACTTCCTGGAGACAGTCCTCAGCATCTTGTGCATCATGCAACAGACGCCAGAGGTATGAATAAATCTCCCCGCTATTGGTCTCGAAGATGGCAGTAAAGTCTATGACAATATCCTCACATTTTCACTCTATTATCTTTAACCAGTTTCGACCGGATTTGTGAAATCTGTTGGACTGGTCGTACTAGACCACTTGGTTCACAGGGCTTCACTTGGAATTGGCTCCAGTTTCTCAGAGGGGATCACACGTTTTAGAAAGACGAAGCCGATAGCGGCTGCAAATCCCATCACCAATCCGCCAATCCAAATCATCGCGGGTGCAATTCGATCATTAAGTATCCCACCGATCACCGGTCCTGTACCAAAACCGATCCCCCAGGTCAATCCATAAATCCCCATATAACGCCCACGCATATCGGCCGGCGCCATGTTCGCAGCAAGCGCAGTCGAAGTTGGGATCATGATCATCTCGCCGATGGTAAGGATGACCATGCTCGTCAGAAATGCGTAAAAACCTGCACCCAGAGCGACGCTCCCAACTCCAATGGCGTAGAAAAGCGAACCCACTGCCAACACTGTGAGATGGTTATACCGTTCTGTCAGGCGGGTGATGGGATATTGGAAGAGCACAACCATGGTCGCATTCGTGGCCATGATGAAGCCGTACATCTGCTCTGGAACCCCGAAATTCTCTTTGATGTAGACTGGAAGGAGGACCATCATGATGGCATAAGCCATTGCTGCCAGGACATAGACAGCACAGAACGCCAGGAATGAGCGATCGCGCAGTATAGGACCATAACCACCAGATTCAGCGGCCCGTTCACGTTCCTCCTCAGGCACGCTCTCTGGCACAAAAAAGAGAATTAGGATTACAAAAACCACATCGGTTGCAGCTGCAGCGTAAAAGGCAAAAGCGTAAGAGTAGGAGATCAAGAAACCACCAATCACAGGACCAAGTGCCACTCCCACATTCGCGATCATCCGCAATAGTGCGTATGCCCCTGGTCTGCGATCTGGGCCAACCAGATCGGAAACCATTGCGTTCGCACCGACTGCATATAGAGGTCCGAAAATACCACTTAATGCCACCAACACAGCCCATGACGTAAGGTCACTCGCGATGCTCATTCCGACAAATACTATGCTGTTGGCAACAAGGCTGATCACCATGGCCGACTTTCGCCCGAACCGATCAACTGCCGGACCGGCGACAAAGCTGGCAACCAGACCAAGCGCTGAATTGAGCGTGAGCAGGAGAGTGATCGTAGTGAGCGGTACGTCGAGCGTCTGCCGCATATAAATGGTGAGGAATGGCCAGACCATGCTGCCGCCGCTTCGACTGATCAACAAGCCCCAGAACAGAATCCAAAAAGGGCGTGGATACCCGGAAATTGCACTTCGAATGCGGTTCATCATGGGAAACAATCCCTTTAAGCACTCACCGGGGCGCCGGTTGGCAACCCCGGATCAAGCTCTCATTTTACCATGCACATGCGGGGAGTATGTCACTTTCGAGGACGTTTCCGCTTCTGACCTTTTCGGACGTACCTGAAGAGGCGTGTCCGACCTTGCTCCAATATTGGGGTTCCGTGAGATGGGAGCAGATGTTTAAAATTCCGTTCTGTCATGCGCGATAACGATTGCTTGGCAGATTCTTTATCAGGGGTTGTAAGTGCGAACGGACCAGAAATCCTCCCACCAACATTCATGGCAGCATCACCACAAATACAAGCTCGATCCTTTGCGTGCACGAAACCTAAATGCCCTGGTGTATGACCCGGCAGATTGAGCACAGTGAGCCCCATGATCTTTTGTCCCTGATCAATTTCCTGAACATTCGGTATGCTCCAAGGCGTAGCGACCATTAGCAAGCTCCCAAGCCAAAACATGGGACTTGTCGAACGAATCCTGGAATACTCGTAATCTCCTTTGACAAATGGGATCTCCGCACGATGGGCGGCAATCGGCGGATTCCAAGCCATACGAATTGCTGTCAGGCTGCCAGCGTGGTTGTAGTGGGCGTGAGTGAGCAGGACGATACTGGGCCCCCGACCGTTTGTTGCCTTGGAGATTGCATCGACAATTTCACCTGCAAATTCCGGCGGGCCGGAATCGATGAGAACGAAACCTTTGTCCCCCTTCACCAACCATACTGCTACGGAACTGGGCAAGAGCTCCGCAATTTTTGTGGGAGCCTCGAGTCGGGCGATATTGTCCGTAATAAGTTGGAATTTAAGCATACGCTTCTTATCCGAACTTCGTACTTCCGATCGACTCGATCAACTGAGGGACCTCCTCGATGTTTTCCGCCACCATTTCAGGAATGATGGATTCCATTGAACTGGTGAAGGTGTCTGGGTCTACATAGGATTTCATCCAAATCTGATGGATCCCAGCATCTCTGGCACCCCTGATATCCTCACCTAGCGAATCGCCTACCATCACGACTTCTTCGGGGGATAACTCCCATTCCCCCAGGACCTTTTTAAAAAGCTCCATAGCGGGTTTTCGGATACCCACGCTTGCAGAGACCAAGATAGGGTCAAACAAACCTCCCAAATTCGCCTTGTCCATCAATCGCGAGACATTACGCTCATCACCTGCGTTGGAAATCAATCCAGTGAGAAAACCCTCCTCCTTGAGATTTCGGACAATACGGTCTGAACCAGAAATGGGAATCCAATGCTCCTCACTCACTGCATACAACGTCTCCATCGCTTGTTCAACATCATGCTCTGTGAGGTGATTGTATCCGAATCTCGTCATAACATCACGAAAGAGGTCCGCAGTAGGTCTCTCCACGTTGTCTAGGTACCGTTCCATACGGCTAACCTCTAGTTCCTTTCGGAACGCATTGATGAATTCACCTTCGTCAATGCCGTAATCTTTGGCGATGAGATAATCTTTGAGAGCTTTCAAACTACGTTCGAAGACCTCGTTCCAATCACCATTAAAATAAATCAACGTTCTACCTAAATCGAAGATCACACCACGTATCACATTTTCTCCATCATCTTTAATACCCTCTCTCTTCTCTGTAGCGATTCAAGAGGGGTTGCTCTGCAAGATAATGCTGCATGTTTTTGACGAATAAATCCATAGCCAATTCGTAATATCGCGGAGAAACCGCAGCTATATTGGGGGATAAAATGACATTAGGAAGATCCCAGAGAGGACTGCTCTCTGGGAGTGGTTCTACTGGGAACACATCTAGAGCAGCGCCAGCAATATGCTCCTCTGTAAGCGCTTCAACTAAAGCACCATGATCGACAATTCCGCCACGCGAAATATCAATAATATAACTTGATGGTCGCATAATCTTGAGGACTTTTTCATCCACTATGCCGCGCGTTTCTGGTGTGAGCGGTGCCGTGATCACTAGGAAGTCACAAAGCGAGGCCATGGAAGCCAGAGCCTGGTGCGGGTACATGCGTTCCACCAATTCTGCTCCAGGATCGCCAAGGCCTTTGATGGTATAACCTCGGTCATTAAGCACCTTCAAGTTACGTTTCGTCGCAAGCGTAGTGGCTCCAAATGCCCGGCAGATGCGCGCAATTTCTCGTCCAATACTGCCATAACCGACAATGCCAACAGTACTCCCCCTCAACTCCCTGGGCTGAAATCGCTCGAAACGGTTCTCCGCCCAACGCTTCTCCAACTTATCTTCCATCATTGCCGGCAATCGGCGTGCCAGGCCTAGGATCGCCATCAAAACAAATTCAACCGCACCAGGTGCAGCTACGCCGCTCAGTGTGGTGATTTGAACATCCGACCGGAGGAGAGGATGATCGATGATGTGGTCTACGCCTGAACTGTGTAGCTGGATCCAACGGAGGTCAGGCGCATCCATAGGCTCTGGGAGCCTGTGGAAGGTGTACAAAACTTCCACGTTCGTCCAAATCTCTGCAGGGCTCTCCTCGCCAGAAGCACTTGATTGAAGTTTTACATTCAGGCGAGGGGATAGTGCTCTTAGTTTTTCGAGCAGTTCCTCAGGGAAAGGAAGGGTTATAAGAACGTTTATGTCCGCCATAGTCACCATTCTACATCAGTGAGGAATGGCAGGAAACCTCCCCAAAATGTGAGTATCTACATTCATTCCACAGCAGTGCAGCTGAACGAGAAGGTGACCTCTATGTTTGGGGTGAGGGTCCCTTTATTCTTATCCACTTCAGAGAAGCGGGCAAAGGATCACCCGGTGATAAATCACCGGGTTACATATATAAGCCCCTTTGGGGCTAAAGCCGGCTTAAGCCGGCTCAGCTATGGAGTACGGTTAATAATGTCTCTGCTGGTTACGGGGCTCTGCGCCGTAACCAGCATCCCCTTTCCTTATACAGGCCAAGCTTCTGCCCCTCTCCCAGTGGGAGAGGGGTTGGGGCGAGGGTCCACGTCATGCATCAAGAAGATTTAGCGTTGCAATAAAACCGGAAAGAGCATCCGCTCCCGAAGAAGAACCGACAGCAAGTATTCCTTCACAAGCTATCTTCAACTCACCATCATCATCCCCAGCCATTGCACGGATCAGTTTATGCCACGCTATCCCAATCTCGCCACTAGCCATGGATCGTAACCATGCCTGCGATAGCACGTGGATTCGACCTTCTGCTTCATCCGAGATCTCGCCAGATAACAACCTCGCCTGCTCAGGAGAATGTATCGTCCAGAGAGCAGCCATCGCACCCAAGATAAAGTCATCTCCTGCAGGTGTGAGGCCTCCGCCCAAGCCCGCCAGGTTTTGAATCCCTCGCCTGCATTCTGCCGGATCCCCATTGACGATTCCACGGCAAAGATCAATTGCTGGTTCGAGCGCTCTTTGTAGGATCCGATCATGCAGGTTTCTTGGCGATTGCGTTTCAGCAGGCGGTATCGCGCCCAACCGAATCGCATCTATCAACGGACCAAGACTCTCGATACCGGAATCTTGAAGATGACGATGCATAACGCACGAGCAGCGACGGAGATGGTCCCATCTTCCCCGAACTCTGTGCCATTCAGGACTTGGCTCCCAATACACCGCCTCCCCAACGTTGACGATCAGTCCATCCAACAGGATCCTTCGCTCAGTCACACTGACTTTAAACTCCTTGGGATTCTTACGGGAATATAAAACAAATGGTCCCACTTCACTGTTCCAAGAAATAACGAAGGCTATTGGGTCAGGACCTAAGTCGGTAGTAACCAGTGAGACGACATCACCCTTTTGGTTCACTAAGTTACAAACATGGGGAAAGCACTGGAGGATTTCCGCCTTACTGGTGTGCATTAACCATGCAATAGCTCGCGGGGCTGCTAGAGTCGCTTGGAGCGTATTCTCCGAGGTCATCACCATACCTCGTGGGTATCTGGAAGATCCTTCATGTTTTAGTGCCGCGAAGACTGTTCTTGAACCGTCCTCCGAATGAATGCCTCGAGGGTTGTCGGCATTCTATCAAGAAGATGTGTGAGTACGGTGGGATTTCCCCAGAATCCATAAAGTCCATAGTATTCGAACATGCTTATCAAGGTATCAAGTCGGTATCGATCCATGCCCGAATCCGCCATTCTCATACGCCAACTCTCGATGCCCTCCTCTACAGCCCGGATGGGTCTTCCCAATTCTTCAGACAGAATCGCCGCTACATCCTTTTGAGACAGCGCTTCAGAACCTGCAAGCTCATAAGTGGCACTGCTATGCCCTTGTTCTACGAGCACAATAGAAGCAGCCTCTGCGACGTCGATGAGGTCGACCATCCCCAAAACCGTATCAACAGGATAAGGCACTCTGTACACCCCATCCCTTTCGATGAACTCCCATTGAGCTAGTAGATTTTGCATATAAGCAGCGGGTTGTAGGATTGTGTAAGTTAATCCTGATTCAAATAATGCTTCCTCAACACGCATCTTCTTCCAGTGATGCGGCATTGCCTCGACTTGAGGATGAAGGACAGAATGAAAAACAAATCGCTCGACATGAGCATCGCGCGCCGCCAAGATAGCAGTGTTACCAATGACGACTTCATCCTGGCTAACGTTTGGGCAGATGTGATAGATGGATTGTGCGCCAAGCGCAGCATCTCTGAACTGCTCAACGCGGCGCATATCGGCAACGACCGCCTCCTGCGCGCCGCACTCAAGGACGACGTCCTGTTGTTCTGGACGGTGTACCAAGCCGCGGACCTTCTGACCTTTTGTGGAGAGCGCTCGGATTATCGCGCGGCCGGTCTTTCCTGCTGCGCCTGTGACCAGGATCACCTGCTCCCTGCCTCCTGGAGAATCTCCCACAGTCGGCTCGGACTCAATGGAATTTCGAGAAGCTCCAGACCTTCAACCTCAAGGGCATCCTCAATGGCTTGCGCAAACATGGGTCCCACCGGGATCGCCCCGGCCTCACCGGCACCCTTGATGCCCAGCGGGTTGAGCGGAGAGGGCGTTTCCTCATGCCCCACATCCACGTTAGGCACTTCCTGGGAAGTCGGCAACAGATAATCCATGAACGAACCGTTTAGTAGTTGTCCATATTCGTCATAGACCAATTGCTCGTAGAAAGCATTTCCGATCCCTTGGGCCACACCGCCATGGACTTGCCCTTCAAGGATCATCGGATTGATTACCGTGCCGCAGTCATGCACGACGACGAATTTCTCGATCCTCACCTGCAATGTCTCTGGATCAACTTCGAGGATCATTGCATGGACACCACTGGCCGTCGCTCCCGTCTCAGGACCGAAATAATTCGTCGATTCCAATCCTGGCTCAGTGCCGGGTCGAACAGCACCACGAAGAGGGTTTGCTTTCTGAGCGAGCTCACCGAGTGCGATCCCTCGCTCCGGAACACCTTTAACGGATACTCTACCCTCTTTCAGTTCGAGATCCTCCTCAGCCACCTCCAGAATTTCACCAGCAAGCTTCAGCACTTTACGACGCACATCCTTAGCGGCCTCATTGATGGCGTTCCCAGCTACAACGGCACCACGGCTGGCAAATGTCCCGGTCCCCCAGTGAAATTGATCGGTGTCGCCAGTGACCACATCTACGTCACGCGCATCTACACCGAGTTGATCGGCCACAATTTGGGCGAAACTCGTGAAATGACCTTGTCCTTGCGTGCCAACGCCTGTTACCGCGTTCACTTTCCCACTGGGCTGAACCTGTACCCTGGCCCCCTCGTAAGGCCCAATACCTGTCCCCTCGACATAGGACACGATCCCAATACCAACTTTCCTCCCCTCAGCCCGCAGTTTAGGTTGAACCTCGTTGACGAACTGTTTATATCCGACCATCGCCATGGCCTTATCCATAATGGGCTCGTAATTCCCGCTGTCGTAAACCAGTGGCCTGAAATCTTGGTAAATGATCTCATTACTGTAAGGAAAAGCATCAGGATTGATGTAGTTCAACCTTCGAATATCAACCCTGTCCATACCAAGTTCCCTGGCAGCGAGATCCAGCATACGTTCCATGACGAACACACCGTGCTGACGACCTGCGCCGCGGTAGGGAGTCACTAAGGTTTTATTCGTGAAGACCGCCTTGAACTCGCTGTAGTAATTGGACACATCATACGGGCCTAGCAAGGTGCATTGGCTGTTTATGGGAACTGTGAGGCCGTATGAATCATAGGCTCCCGAGTCGTGTACAAAGATATCTTCTACCCCAAGGATCTTCCCCTCACGCGTCAATGCAATCTCGGCATGATGGACCTGCCCACGTTCGTGAGTCGTTGCGACGAAGTTCTCTGCGCGGTCTTCAATCCACTTGATCGGGCGATTTAGCTTGATCGAAATCCAAGGAATCAGCATCTCTTCCGGGTAGAACATCATGATCTTTGGTCCAAAACCACCGCCGATGAACGGTGCGATCACGTGGACCTGGTTCTCCGATAAGCCCAGCATCCCCGCCAAACCATTGCGAATTGGGATCGGTGCTTGTGTGGTATCCCAGACGGTCAGCCGCTGCGCTCGCATGTCCCAGTTGGCTACGATACCGCGATTCTCCATTGCTGCGGCGACGCCATGATCATAGGTAAGGCGGCGCTTGATGAGCACATCAGCTTTAGCTTTTGCCTCTTCATATGAACCCTTTCTCTGTATAACGTGAGCGGCCACGTTAGAGTCGAGGTCATCATGGACCAGTGGAGAATCAGCATCCAGCGCTTTCTCAATATCAACGACTGCTGGCAATGGATCATAATCGACAACAATATCGATCAACGCATCTTCCGCTACGTAACGACTCTCGGCGACGACCGCGGCCACAGGTTCTCCCGCATGGCGCACCTTCTCCAGGGCGAGGATGGGGTGTGTGCGCTCATTGAAGACGATGCCCTCGATGGGCGGTGGAGAAACCAGCAATGGGCCTCTCCGCCAGTAATCCCCAAGCTCATTCGCCGAGTATACGGCGACAACCCCTTCCCGCTGCAATGCGCGAGATGCGTCAATCCCCTTAATGTGTGCATGGGCATAAGGGCTGCGCAAGAATGCGACGTGCAGCATTCCGGGTAGATTTACGTCATCCACGAAGAGCGCCTGCCCGGTTAACAGTCGGGGGTCTTCATTCCGCTTGATTGGCTCACCAAAGAATCGTTTCTCCATAATTTTTCTCCGCGACTGGTCATGCAAAGACATGCATTTTCGATCGACTCAACCAAAATGGTACTTTCATGAGGTTTGAATACCTCAGTATGAATATTACCTTGCAGTCCAGATACCTCGATTGAAGTGGAAATTCTCCACGTCAATAGAAAGGAAGCATACTCCCTAAATGCTGATGGACGGATCCCAGTTTTCAGTCCTCATCGACAAATGCAACACAGCGGCAAAAGGCTGCCTCACCACCCTTAAAGAGCCATGGGAAACAACCCAGCGTTAGTCGCTTATTTTGAAGCTCTGGCGCAGAAATTTGACCGCCCATGTTTTCAACGTGGATGCAATCATATGGAAAGAGCGCATTGTGTGTGAGTTGGTATGCTTTTTCCGGAAACAACTCATCCATTTTATCCTTGCCAAATTTTTCCTCGCACTGGGCAGTCACTTTCTTCCAGTGTTCCAAGCCGCCCTTTCCCAAAAAACGACCAATGGGCAGGTTCATCGGGTGGTCTGTGGATACCATGTCCACACCCCAAAGATGAATCTTCTTCTCCAAGAGCCAATCTACAATTTCAAAATGAGGACCGGGATGCCGGTGAATGTATTTTTCCTCGTCGGGCTCTGAGCCAAATTGGGCGTGTTTGTGCCACCCTGTGTGGATAAAGATGATATCCCCATCCCGCACTTCCACACGATCTTCGATCATCTTCGGGGTGAAAATATCCAACTCGTCCATCACGTCGCTTAGATCTACAATGATGCCTTCTCCGTACAACCACTCTAGAGGTATTTGATCGATGGTCTTCCCACCTGTGACAAAGTGCCTCGGGGCGTCAAGGTGGCAGCCCATGTGATTCGAAGTCTGGATATATTGGGCATTCACGCCCTGCTCCGCTTTCCGTTTGATGTACTTCACCTCAAAAGGCGGATAGAACGGCCAAAACGGTGCGTCTTGGTTTAGGGGTTGTGATAAGTCGTATAGTTTCATGGTGTCCTCCATGTATTTTGAGACTAGAGACTAGAGATTAGAGATTGCACAAAGTGGAATGGGTACCGAATCTTTAATCGCCAAGTCTGTCTATTACGGGCTTTCAATGGTGTCAAGGATCTTCTCCTGCCATGTACGCTCCAATTCCTTCCCGAACTTTTTTTAAGCTTCCGTTAATTGGTCCACGTTGTCTTCGTAGTTTCCTAATAAATGAGTTCAATTGTCTAGCTAGCTTCGTCAAAGAACCATTCATTTCTTCAACATATGCCAGGTCCAGTAGCTTTCGACTAAGTGCCCGATTTAACCAATACTTCGTTTCCAACAGACTCCCCCGCGCATAATATAGAAAACGGATCTTCTCCCCATAATGGTAACGGCCGTAAGCTTCAGCAATATTTGCTCCAATCGAATCGCCTGCTCGTGCAAGCTGTTTTCCCAACACATCACGCTCAAACTGCTTCCATTTATGAACTTCTCTCCAAATCTCATCGGCAATCACTTCCGCTGTTTTTAGAACCTCTAATTCTTCTATCTCCGTGGTCATTCCCCCTCCCCCTAATAACGATCCGGCTTTCAGTCTCCAGTCTCCAGTCTCTAGTCTCCAGTCTCTAGTCTCCAATCTCCAATCTCTACTATCCAATCTCATACTTTTCCGCAAAGGCGTATATCGCCTCCTCGAATATTTTCATCGGTGGGCGGACCAGACCTGCGCCAATCTGACCAATGCCAGGTTCTTTATGGGCTATGCCTGTATTGACCCTGGGTGTGACCCCCAACTCGACTACTTTGCGGATATCGATCCCCGTTGGCGTCCCGCGAAAATCTAAAACCGGGATGGTAAAGTTTTTATGCTCTGTTACCGTGATTTCGTACATTTCCAATGTCGCGTTCAACGCATCCTCGGGGGTGCCGCTTACAAATGTCACGATAGCTGGCGCAGCAGCCATGGCAAAACCTCCGATGCCTGCCGTCTCTGTGATGGTGCTGTCACCAATATCCGGATTGGCATCTTCGCTATCAAAGCCCGGAAAATAAAGGCCATCCGGAACTTCGGCAGGTGCGGTGAACCATTCGTCGCCTAAACCACTCACCCGAATCCCAAAATCAGTGCCGTTCCTGGCCATAACTGTGACCACTGTGCTGCCCTCAACATCGTGTGCGGCATCGGCCATCGCCTTACACGCCGCCATCACCGGATTCAGTACGCTGAGCGCGTTGTCCCCCAAGAACTGCAGGACCTCTTCTTTCACCTTATTGTCTTCCACGATCCCAGCGATCAACGGTGAAAGTTGCTTAAGGTACAAGAGCGATCCAGCTTTGTTGCGATTATGCCCCTCATCACCCATATGAAGCGCCTCTGAAAGCAGAGCGCGCAGATCGATCCCCTCACTCTGAGCTAAAGCGTCCGCCAACACCGGCGCCATGACGTCGTTCATCCAATGCAGCTTATCCAACACTTCACCCGCATATGCGCCATAACGAAGCACTTTCCCATAACCCTCATTGAGGTTGGAATAGGCACGTCTTTCATGGGTAACATTGTCAACGACATAAACAGCCATCGATGCAGAGGTCACGCCAGCCATAGGTCCGACGGTGTCATGCTGATGGCATGGAGCAAAGTCAATTTCGCCTGACACAACCATGTCGATGGCTTGCTTCTCATCCTTTGCCAACCCCTCAAATAACAGCGCACCGATCACTGCTCCACGCAGTGGACCTGACATACGCTCCCAATCGATAGGTGGTCCGGCGTGCAGGATCAGGTTCTCTTTCATTCCCGGGATTACATCCCCCGCTACAGCAATGTTCTTGAGGATCGGCCTGGCCGACATCATGCGCTCCACAGCTTCCTGATTAGCTTGTTCAATATCCATCGCTCATGACCTCATTTTCTTTAGGATTGACATCAACTTTTCATCACCTCCTGCCGGAGGGCGCCAGTCGACATGAACGGCTTGGGCTTCTTGATCGATCAGGCTTTCGTAAAATGATTCCAATCCAACGTTGATGGCTGCTAATGGTGTCTCCAAAAGCTTCAACGATACAGGTTGAATAGTCTCCTTCGGTGCAATGTCCAGGCGACTGATGACATGGGACACAGCATCCATCGTGTCTTCAAGAACAACCGCCCCCGCATCAATCATCCGTCGGCGCTGGACTTCGATGTCCTGTGGATCATCTTCTGTTCCCACCAGGATCACCACAATTTCAACATCCCTCGCCTTTCGCAGTTCCTTGATGTCTGGTGCCAAATCTGCGGCTGGGTCAGGATGGGCGCCCTCACCTAAAACTACATCCATGAGGATCACAGCCACTTCCTGATCATCACCTTCCTGACGCATCATCCGGATTCGCAAATCGTTATCCATCATGGGATGCAGCCGGCCTACAGTGAACTCATCCTCACCTAAATCAAGAATGGTGTGCGCCTGGCTTTTGGTCGAATCTGGCAGTTTCCGAGAACCTGGGGCCACGATGTTGGAGTACATTGGGGTGAGTGCGACCTGTAGACCCCTCAGCGCCTCACTCGCCAAACTGCCTCCCGAGAACAATCCCCTAAGATATCCCGGAGTGTCGGAAGGACCAGTCCCAGATTGGACAGTCACATCCTCTGTACTCACTTGCTTGAGTAAATCTACAGCTACAAATGCCGCATCATTAAAATTGTCGGCAAAGGTCAGGTTCCCAAAAGAGCGCGCCGGTGCAGCGTACCCCATGAAGTGAACGACGACTGGATTGCTTAATCCCTGTGCAGCGTTAAGAAGTGAAGCCGCCACCTCAGGATCAGGAGGCTTCGAGACGAGGACAATCACTTCGGTCGCCGAATCACGGCTGAGCAGGTCCAACGCTTGCTTCGCAGTGACACCCCCCACCTCGCTTTTCAGATCGCGTCCACCTGTTCCCAACGCGTGGGAAACTCCGCCGCCTAACGCGTGAATGCGGGAGGTAACTGCCTGTAAACCAGTGCCCGAGGCGCCGACCAACCCAATACCACCCCGACGCACCCGGTTGGCAAAGCCCAGCCCGATGCCGTTGACGATCGCAGTGCCGCAGTCCGGTCCCATCACCAGCAAACCTACCTCACCACTTATCTCCTTCAACTCAATCTCATCTTCAAGGGTGATGTTGTCGCTATAAAGAAACACATGACGATTAAGATTCAGGGCTTCCCTGGCAACCTCCGCAGCGTACCTGCCTGGTACAGAAATCAACACGATCTCAGCCTCAGGGAGCATCTCAGCCGCACCTTCAAGGCTGTGAGGTTGAAATTTGCCTGCTGATACGGAACGCCGCCTTGAGAGCAAATCATCCACGCTGGCAAGTGCCGACTCAGCCTCCTTCTCGCTCTCAGCACGAACAACAATCAATAGATCCTCTACGCCCACCTTTCCGATACCATCGGGAAGTAATTCGCTTTGGGCCAGGAGCTCGCAGTTCGCTGACGTCGCCATCACCACACCAGCATCCTGCACACCAGGTAGTTCCAGCAGACCACGTTGGAGCTGCATGAGGACAACCGAGTCGTAATAAGTTCCACGGCGAACATCAAATGACACAGCCGTCATATTCCCGCTCTCCTTACAAGCCCTTGCAGGATCAAAGAAATAATCATTACCCAAGCCCCCTCAATCTTCTGCCAGTGCTTCTTCAATTCCAGAAGCTAAACTTAATAAGACTTCATCCGCATACCATCCCCCCGCTACCTGTAGCCCTAGAGGAAGTCCATTCTCGCTGAACCCTGAGGGTAGATTCACGGTCGGTAAGCCGCTGTGCGTCCATGGCAAATTCATCACCGGATCCCCAGTACTTTCCAGTCCTCGTGGTGCCTCTCCTGGGGCAGCGGGCGAGATCCAGAGGTCGATCCCAGCCTCATCCATCGCTGCGGTGAGTTCACGACGCAGCTCCTCCCTCCCTTCGAGCGCACCCTCGAGCTCTTCCGGGCTTATTGACTGCCCTCGCCGGATCAATGCAGCAGTTTTTTCGTGGTATTTGTTTCCAAAAGCAGCGAACCATAATGCATGAACTTGTGCTGACTCCGCAGCCAAGATTTGATTGTGGCGTTCTACGATGTTTTCGAAATCCTCCATCACCGAAACAGTGCGGACGATGAAACCCTTCTCCTTCAGATGTTCAACGGTTCGGTGGAAATGGCGACTGCCTTCTTCCGTAGCTCGCTGCAGGTATGGACCTTCAGGGATCCCCAAGATCGGGCGGTTATCCAACTTAGTCGACTTCCAGTCTTGGACGAGGATGGAAGCGGCCAACTCAACGCTCGCGATATCCTGGGTGAAGCAGCCAATATGATCCAGCGACTGTGATAGTGGAATCACTCCCTCCCTGCTGATCCTCTCATAGCTGGGCTTATAACCCACAACACCACAGAATGCGGCTGGGCGAGTGATGGAACCGATGGTCTGTGTACCCAATGCTAGAGGCACCATCCCAGCACCTACAGCAGCCGCCGAACCACTGCTGGAGCCGCCAGGTGTGTGCTCTGGGTTGTGAGGATTGCGCGTGGGGCCTGGCGCGAAATAGGCGAACTCCGTAGTCACCGTTTTGGCAAGTACGAGCCCACCAGCCTCTTTAAGTCGAGTTACGCTATTTGCTTCATTCCCGGTCAACCGCTCCGGTGGCAACTGACTACCCGCTCTCGTCGAGAAACCCTCTACATGGAAGATATCCTTAACGCCAAATGGTATGCAAAAGAGAGGCGGCCGATCTTCCGGGAGTGGATATCGATCTATAATAATTCGGGCATCACTGTGTAACCTCTCAACGAAGTCGCCATCGTCCACAAATGCCATAACTCCCGGCTCACGTTTATGGATGGTTGACAGAAGTTGATCGAAATAGTCCATCAACTCCAATTCGCTGGTTCGTATTTTTCGTGCAATGGATGGTATGACGTGAGTCATCATGAGCTTTCGTGAGTTGGTTGAAACTTGATGTTCCGATTGAACACCATACTCAATCCACGGGCGAAGCCCAAGCGCCTTCCGTCATCTTCGATGCACATATCAGACACTCGCTTCATGCCCATGAATAGCACTTTAGCTTGGCAGATACTTGATACGAAGCTGCTGTGGAGAACTACTCGGAACCCTTTCAATGATGCCCCGCGCCTCCAGATCGAGTTTGACTGTGGTTACATACCACGAGATGGAGCCCTCAAAACGACCATCCAGGTCTTTGTGCACCTCCTTTTGGAGTTGCTTGAATGTCAATACACCCGACTCTTGGACAGAGTTGATGATGGACTCACGAATAAGTTCGTACTTCGCACGATCGATATTCGTCCCTGCCTTCTCAGGAACCGGATTCAGGGTCATAATTCGTTCTTCGCTCACTGCCTACTCCATGTTAGCAGCAAGCTTCACTGCCTTCACGATGTTTTGATAGCCAGTACATCGGCAGAGATTTCCAGATATCGCCTCCCGAATTCCCTCTTCTGAAGGCTCCGGATTCTCCTCCAGGAATGGGACCAAGGTCATCAGTATACCAGGCGTGCAGAAGCCACATTGCAGTCCATGGGCGTCTCTGAATGCCTGTTGCAATGGTGACATGTCATCCGGCCCGCTTGCAAGCCCCTCCACCGTCATGATTTCATGACCGTTTACTTGGACTGCGAAGATCAGGCAGGATCGAACAGGAACGCCATCCAGGAGAACGGTGCACGCGCCGCATACACCGTGCTCACAGCCGACATGGGTGCCGGTAAGGTCTAGCTCATAACGCAGGAAATCGCTCAACAGCATGCGAGGCTCCACGTCTCTTGAGTAAGCCTTTCCATTTACATTGAGTGAGATTGAATAGTTAGGTTTCGTCATCATGATCCGCCTTCGCTGCCCTTTGACTCTGTTGCGCGCTGAAAAGCTGTCCGCAACGCCCTCCGAGTAAGGACCCGCGCAAGATGTCGCTGATATGACACAGTGGCATGGACGCTTCCTGAAGGATCGATTTCCTTATCAGCAGCTAACTCCGCAGCCTCTTCGATGGAGCCGTCAGATCGGAGCCTTCCTTCAAGCAAACCCGCTGCCTCCTCAGCATCCATAGGACCATCCCCTGCATTCAGATAAACAAGACGTGCTGTCGTGCATTTTCCCTCATCATCCAGCGAGACAAGGGCTGCAACGCCCATCATCGCATAATCACCCGCCCTTCTTGAAATCTCTTGAAATGACCAACCGGTGTGAGGCTGCATTGACGGGATTGCGACTTCAATTAGGATTTCCTCTGGCCTCAATTCAGTCATGAACATACCGTGGAAGAAATCTTGAGCCGCAACCCAGCGTTCACCATCAAGACTCTTGAGGAGGATGCGTGCATCTGCTGCAACAGCAATGACAGGCAGCTCCGCCGCGGGATCAGCGTGGACCAGAGTTCCACCCAGAGTTCCACGATTGCGGATCTGCGGATGGGCAATGTATGGCATGGTCTCGTGCAGGAGAGGCGTCCACCACTTAACGGTTTCATCGAGCTCCAACTGCCGCTGACGGGTCATGGCTCCAATCTTCAGTTCTCCATTTTGCTCATGACGAATGTAATTCAATTCCTCGATCCCATTCAGGTCGACCAGTAGTGTTGGCTGAACCATCCTGAAGTTCATCGCAGGCACAAGGCTTTGACCACCAGCGAGAACTTTTGCGCCATCGCCATGTTCAGTAAGTATTTGCAGGGCTTCTTCCAACGAGTTTGGCGCCACATATTCAAAAGGTGGTGGCTTCATAGGCACATCCTTTCAATCCGGCATACACAGCGACTGCGAAGTTGGTTTGTTATAACCTCAGAGTCGCTTCGTTAAGAACCTTCTGATACCTTGTAAGACCAAACAAGAAGACACTATCTAACTCAGAGTACTCATCGCTCGATGAGAATGTAAGGCATTTCCCTCCATTTGCCCACAAGAAAGGCCTTGCCGCCTCTGGCAACTATCTTAATCACCAAGACGTTGTATTATTTTATTACGAATCTGGTCCTAAATCCTACTTCAACCATTCTGGTTCGGTATAAGGGAGTGAATTAATCATGACAAACGGCAATGGACTATTGGATGGTGTGCGCATCATCGATCTCACTCGCATTCTTGCAGGGCCTTACTGTACCATGATCCTTGGTGATCTCGGTGCGGATGTGATCAAGGTTGAAAGACCAGAGCTGGGTGACGATACACGTCATTGGGGACCTCCCTTTGCCGAGGGAGGTGAATCGGCTTATTTCATCAGTGCCAACAGGAACAAGCGCAGCCTGACGCTGAATTTGAAATCGAAGCGTGGACTGGAAATCCTTCGAGATCTCATCCGCCAAGGTGATGTCCTCGTGGAGAATTTCCGTACCAACACCCTTGAGCGGTGGGGATTTTCGCACGATGTCATGCAGGAGCTACGGCCAGGCCTGATCTATTGCACGATTACGGGCTATGGATATACAGGGCCTTACAAAGAGCGTCCTGGCTACGACTTTATAGCACAAGCCCTAGGAGGCTTTATGAGCGTCACTGGACCTACGGAGGGAGCGCCCTATCGTGCCGGTGTCGCCATTGCAGATCTTGCCGCAGGGATCTTTGCAAGTAATGCCATCCTGGCTGCCTTGTACCGAAGAGAAAGGACAGGTGAAGGTCAGCGCATCGATATCTCGCTGCTCGACAGCCAAATCGCGTTGATGTCCTATGTCGCCAGCAACTACCTCATCTCCAACGAACCAGCAAAGCGTTATGGCAACGCTCACCCCAACATCGTACCTTATGAAACATTCAAAGCACGTGACGGTTACTTTGCATTCGCTGCCGGAAATGACAGTCAATGGAGGAAGTTCTGCCATACCATCGATCATCCCGAATGGGCCGAAGACGAACGCTTCTCCACTAATCCTGGCCGTCTGTTGAATCGTGAACTGCTTATTCAAATGCTCAACGACCACTTCGGTCAGCGCGACGTAGCCCACTGGTTAGCGCTTTGTGAGGAAATCGGCCTTCCGGCAGCACCGATCCAATCGATGGACCATGTCTTTAACGATCCGCAAGTTGAAACTCGAGAAATGCGTATCGAAGTGGATCATCCCTCCGCTGGATCAGTTCAACTGGTTGGCTCACCCCTAAAAATTCCGACTGCTCCTGTAAAGATGCGGCTACCTCCACCGCTCCTTGGTCAACACACAGAGGAAATTCTGGGGGAGTTACTCAGTTATGAGGAGGAGGCCCTGCTGGCGCTTCAGGAAGAAGGCGTGATATAACGGTCATACATTGGGATGGTTGATATGATGCATTTATGATTGAATGATCCTTAATTAAAAGGAGAAGCTTGTGAGAGATGTAAGCATTGTTGGGATCGGTCAGGTACCCATAGAAAAATCAACAACGTGGAGCTTGCGACAACTTGGTACTGCCGTAGTGCAGGAGGCACTGAATGATGCCAATGTTGAAAGTGTCGATGCGCTCTTCGCTAGCAACATGCTCGCAGATGAACTGCAGGGCCAGAAACACCTGGCAGCATTGATCGCCGACGAAGCGGGTCTAACTGGCATCGAGGCACTTGAGGTAGAAGCAGCCACAGCGAGCGGTGCGGCCGCATTACGCATGGGCTATCTGGCCGTAATGAGTGGGGAAGCGGACGTTGCCGTCGTCGTTGGTGTGGAGAAGATGAGCGAAGGTGTAGCCTCGCCTGCGCTCACCAAGGCTCTGGACGCTGAGCGTGAAGTCGCCGATGGAGCCACTCTCATCAGTAAAAATGCTGATCTGATGCGCCTTTACACCGAGCGTTACGATGTACCAGATGATGGCCTGTTCAACTTTCCTGTCAACGCTCACCGTAACGCCAAGAACAATCCGAATGCCCTCTTCCGTAATATGTCGGTAAGTCCTCGTTCTGTGAAGGGATCACGCATGGTCCATGCCCCGTTACGTCTGTTGGATTGCTCCCCAATATGTGACGGTGCCGCGGCCGTCGTCCTGGTCCCCACCGAAGAGGCTCGAGCATTCAGCCCTCACCCAGTTCAAATCCTTGCCTCCAGCGTCGTGACAGATCGCTTTAGAGTGGAGGATCGTCCTGATCCCCTCTGGCTGGAGGCAGCTCATCACTCCGCGCAGAAAGCATTCCGTCAGGCGAATGTAAATCGAGAGGATGTCAGTTTCCTTGAGGTACATGACGCATTTACGATCATGGCGTGCCTGCTTTTAGAAGCCGCAGGATTTGCGCCGCAGGGGGAAGGATGGCGGCTTGCTGCAGATAAGCGCATTAGCTTGAAGGGTGAAATACCTATTTCAACAATGGGCGGACTGAAAGCGCGCGGACACCCCATTGGCGCTACCGCACTCTACCAGACCTGTGAGTGCGTCCTGCAGCTAACCGGGCGAGCTGGCAAGAACCAGGTCCGTGACGCTTCCATCGGCATGACACAGAGTGTCGGCGCAGCTGCAACGACGGTCATCACCCACATCCTCGGATCCGTCGACACCTATGGATGATCTCGTATCAGGACTGTCGAGCGTTGTGAACTTCAGCTCTCAACGTGATCCTTAACGCAGTCGAAGAAGGACGCAGTCAGCCTCTTTGCGGCACCGCCCATCAGGCGCGAAGCGAGACTAGCAATCGTACCTGAAACCATGACATCCGCTGTCCAATCCATGATAGTCGTACCCTCAGGTCCCTCCGTGAGCACCATTTCCGCCGTCGCATCACCCGCACTGCCAGGAGCAGTTCCATGACCCTTCATCCGGGCTCGGTTTGGGGGATCGAGATCCAGCCACTCAACCTCTGCATCAAACTTTACGTTAACTGTACCTAAGCCAACCGACGCCTGAAGTTTGAACTTCTCATCCGGAACCACGACTTCAATTGATTCTAAGCCCGGTACACATTGACTCACGGAGTTGATGTCAACCAGGAAATCCCAAACCTCCTGGCGTGGTGCCTCGATCGTAACCGTTCCATCCAGTTTCATCGTGATTCCTTTCGATAAAGTAGGGCTACATGATGTCGCCCGTTTATGGACCAAATTTGGAGATCATGAATCATGTGCTCGACATCGCCATTACCATCCCGATGATGACCAGCGCCAAGAGGAACCACACCAGCCACACCACATGCGCGAGCACAGAAAAGTAGAGCCCAATGGAGGGCAAGATGATCAAGCAAAATGCCGCCGTCTGTAGCCAGAACCTATTTCGCACCTTGAATGATTTCTCCGCACTCATCATCCAATAACCTCAACCAGCCCCCATACAAGCAGGCTGAGCGCGATCAGCAGCGGAATGAGATAAAGCAGCAGCTTCTTAAGGATCTCACCCTCTCGACCAGCCATACCTGCCGTACTTGCACCGACGATGATCTTGGTCGGCGCGATGACGGAGCCAACGGCTCCCCCTGTCGTCTGAGAAGCAAGAATGAGTGAGACGCTGATTGCGAGCAACTCCGCCGTACGCATTTGCAGGACGGAAAAGACTACATTGGAGTTGGTGTTCGAACCGGTCATGAATGCACCCAGCGCACCGATCCACGGAGAGATAACCGGGAAATAGGTTCCAACACCGACTGCAAGCCCTTTTGCCAGCACATCCGTCATTCCAGCATGGGCCATCACAACTGCCATGGACACCATCACCGCGATTCCCAAACTGGATGACATCACCCGCCGAACGGTGTTTCCAAGTATACGGCGAAATGAACCATCCTTGTATAACCCTGCCCATCGATAGACTACGTACGCTACAGTGGAAGCATAGAGCAGGATCGCTCCACCATGTCGCAATAGATAGATTCTCCTCCCGTATCCCGCGGGTGTTACATAACCAAGACTCGTTTCGATCTCAGGAAAAGGAACCTCGATGACGACCTGGCCGAGGAAAGTCCGCACAGGTTCAACAAGTTGAATCAATATGGTGATCAGGATCAAAGCCATGTACCCCGAAAGCATCAGCAGCAGTTGGCCTTCGTCCATTCTTTCAGCTTCAGAATTCTCGCTCTTCCTGCGGCCCCAGCGGGCGATCAGGAATCCCACTGCCAATCCAGCAAGACCAGCTCCGAACCCAGCCAAATGCCAGAATCCACGAGTCGCCAGGAAATATTGAACGCCGCTCATCGATAGACCCATGATCAAAACCGGCAGAGCCAGACGGCGTATACCTCCACCACCTACACAGACGTGTACCACCATAAAGCCGCAGACAAAACCAACCAGCCCCAAGAGCAAAGCCGATAGTGGAGCTAGCAAGTCCCCGGGTAGCCCGGTAGCAGCCATAAGCGCCTGGAAAGAGGATGCCAGCGATCCAAAGGTGACGGACCACGAGTGACCGATGGAGGGTGCAACGACAGCTACCACCGGCGAAAATCCCAACCCCAGCATCAACGGCGCGGTGACTGCTGTCGGAACGCCGAACCCGCCTACACCTTGCAGAAAAGAAGCGAAAGCCCAGGCGATTAGCAACGCCTGCATTCCACGATCTGGTGTTAGCAATGGAAGTGCTCGGCTAAGTGCGCTCACAGCTCCTGCCTCATCAGCAACCTGGTAGAGAAGAAAAGCAGCCCATACGATGAGAAGAACGTCCATTGTCAATAGCACAGCCTTCATTTGAGAGAGCGCCAGCAGTTCGATCCCCGCGCCAAATCGCAATACCGCCACCAGGACTGCGGTGAACCAACCCGCGGGACCAGCTTTCGCTGCGCCCCAACGAAAGAAGATCATCAAAACCAGAATGACGAGAATGGGGGAAAGGGCGAGGATCCAGTCGATGAGCATAGTCGCTCCGAGGTTATGCGCGAGGGATTATAGCATGGCGCACGCACCGAGACAGAATGGAAAGTAGTGTGATGAACATATCGCACAATCGAGCCTGACAGTCCGCGGTTGTTTACCGTCATCCATTCTTTGCTTTCCTGGCTACTAGACTTGCTCCAGCTGCATACCCTCCTTCATCCTCGACCCGAATGCGGCGAAATTCCTCATATTCAAGGACCTCTAAAGTGGAAAAAAGGCGTCGCAGCTCATCGGGCTCGAAATAGTGGATATAGTGTTTTGGATGCGACACAAGGTAGGTGTTGGGCTCTATGGGTTGAGTTCCAGACGCCTGGAAAGCTTCGTAGCCCGGATCATCGGTTGTGAAGACATCCGCGATCAGGTAGCCACCCGGCGCAAGCGCCGATATGATCCTGTCCACAAGCGACCAAAGAGCGGTCGGTTTCAGAAAATGCAACACTGCCGAGGCCAGAATGAGTTTGTACGTGCACTCCTTGTAAGTGAAATCTAGCAGGTCTATAAGTTGCCCACTGACATCGCATCCGGCGCATCTCTCCAAAAGCTGATTGAACGACACAGGGTCGTTCTCCACCGCAACAACCTGAAAACCTTGTTCTGCTAGCCATCGTGCCGTCTCTCCACTGCCTGCTCCCAAATCCAGTGCACGACCCAACGGCACATTGTGAATCCATCGTTGTAGCAGATCACTGGTATTCCATGTCATCATAATGCCTCATAGACACACAATTCGGAATTCTCGACCCACGGTAGATAAACCGCCACATCTTGGGGTTTCACCAAGATTCGACGCATAAGCGTAGGGATAGCGTAGGTTTCTTGTCAGTTATACGACAAGTTTAGTATTGACACAGCCAGTAAATTATATATGGAAGGGCGGAATCTCTTCTTCTCCTCCTTACGAGAGAGCCGGGGTCGGCGTCCTCGGCTCTCATTGGTTTTAACTTCTCCTCGCAACCCCGCGCATTCTCGCAACATTAGAGCAGCGATCCAACCGGCATCGAAAGGGCTGGATCTCATGTTGCCACTATTGTGTTAATGCGTTCCCGGCGGACTTGGCATCCTTCACATAGCATGCTATTGTAGTCAACATAGCGTGGACCAGGTAGCCCAAAAGAACAAGCCATGTGGGACTCCCCAGATCTTCATCCATGAGGTTCAGTTCCGAGGGATGGCCATCATTCGTAAAGGCAGAAATGATTGAGGCGCCACAACCCTGAAGACCACCAGATCCATGACAATTCGGCGAGAACATGTTCAATGCCTGATTGTATGCAGGCAAACCTGGAGGTTGAAGAATGGGAACTGATTACTCAAATTTCGAAGAAGCTGAGGTGCAAGAGACTGGGATCAAGGATCGGATGTGGTTTGCAATCGCATCCTTCGTCATTGGTCTCCTTTGTCTCTGTGCCTGGTTCCTCCCAATCTGTGGAGTTCCGGCCTCGGTTACCGGGATTATCCTTGGTGTTGTCGGGCTTGATTCATCCCAGCGTGGTCTGGCAATCGCAGGGATCGTGCTCTCTGCATTAGGTTTCACGGCATCGATCATTAATGCGGTTCTTGGCGTAGTACTTGAACTGCAGGATTTCGCCTTCTAAGTTGACGGAACACGTGCCGGCGTAATCCCCATAGATTCAATCCAAAGGACCGGCAAAGCTCTGCCATGAGTGGTACTTGTCATTTGGCAGTACCCACTACGCGCTCCCACTTTCCACATCCTCAAGTGCCTTCTGAAGCGCGGCAGGAACGCGCACCGGCTTCCCAGTATCTTCCATAACAAATAAGCCCACTTGCCGGGCTTCAGCTGCAACCGCACCATCTACTATGAACTCAGCCTGGAGAGTCCATCTAACCCGACCTCCCTTAGCGACCCACATCCGCCCTTGGAGGTGTTCTCCATACCGAACCGCCTTACGGTAGTCCACCTCCGTCCTGATCAGGAGAGGATGGACGCCTTCCATTTCTTGCGCATCCAATGGGAATCGTTGCCTCAGCATTTCCAGACGCAAATCCTCCAACCATCGAATATAGACGATGTTGCTCACAATGCCGGCGAAATCGATGTCGTAAGTCTTGGCCTCGAATTCCAATTCCACTTCCAATGGTCTGCCGCTTGCAGTTTCATTCCCCATATCTACATTTCCCTCCGGGTTTCTTTTGATCTTAACATTGAGGTCAAATCACGTATTAAGTCATTGTAAATGATTTCACATCCCAGAGGCATTAGGGACCTTTGCCTTCGATTCGTCACATTTGAGAACTATTCTGCAGCGACCTCAAGAAATCATCATCACACCCTAATCCGCACTCCCTGCTATAATCGCATTCTGTGAGCCACGAAACCCGCAGCGCAAGCCGCCAAATCGCGCGTGCCACCGGGGTTGTGATGTTCGGTATGGTTCTTTCCAGCATCACCGGCCTCGTGACCACGATGATGGTGTCCAACGAATTCGGCACCAGCGCGCATCTGGATGCATTTTATGCCGCTAACCGGCTAACTGAACTCCTCTTCCAAATTATGGCCGGTGGGGCTTTAGCATCCGCATTCCTTCCGACATTCACAGGTTTCCTCACCCGCGGAGATCGCGAGGGCGCTTGGCGACTAGCGTCAGCCATAACCAACCTGGTCCTGCTCACCCTTACGACACTCGCGATTTTGGCCGCGATTGCAGCCCCCTGGATTGTTCGCAACATTCTCGCACCTGGCTTCACAGATCCACTCCAAATAAACCTGACAGTGGACCTCTTGAGAGTGATGGCGATTTCTGTCGTGATCTTTGGATTGAGCGGGATTTTGATGAGCATCCTCAATGCACACCAACACTTCCTTCTCCCAGCATTGGCTCCTGCCGCATACCGCTTTGGATGGATACTAGGCATCTTCCTACTCGTCCCGAGCATGGGGATCTACGGTCTGGCATGGGGAGCTGTCCTAGGAGCCCTATTCCATCTCCTTATTCAGCTTCCCGGACTTCTAAGGCTTCACGCTCGATATTATCGGGACCTAGGTCTCAATAATCCAGCTGTCCACCAGGTCGGCCGCCTTATGGCCCCGCGGATCCTCGGTGCGGCCGTCGTGCAAATTAATTTTCTCGTGAATACCATCTTGGCCTCCGCCATGATTGAGGGAAGCCTGGCCGCCATCAGCTTCGCATTAGCACTTATGATCATGCCTCAGGCTGCCATCGCCCAGGCAGCAGCCATTGCTGCATTACCTACCTTCTCGGAACAGGTTGCCAGAGGTGACATTTCCCAGATGCGCACCTCACTGGTAAACACACTACGTGGTGTGATCTTCCTAGCACTACCTGCAAGCATCGGTCTGATTCTGTTGCGGGTTCCACTCGTCTCCATGCTGCTTGAACGAGGTCAGTTTGACATCCAGTCAACAGAAATGGTCGCATGGGCGCTTCTTTGGTACGCGATTGGCTTGATGGGTCACTCAGTGCTTGAGATAGTCGTTCGCGCATTCTACGCGCTGAAAGACACTTGGACTCCTGTCCTGGTCGGGCTAATAGCTATGACCCTTAACATCGCATTCAGTCTGCTCTTCGCGAGCCTATTCAAACGGATTGGATGGCTTCCTCTTGGAGGTCTCGCATTAGCCAATTCACTCGCAACTGCGATTGAATCTTTGGTCCTTGTCATACTGCTCCGCCGGCGGATCCACGGACTAGATGTTGCCAAGCTCCTACGATGGTCAATAATCACCATCGCATCAGCTGGAGCCATGGTCCTTGCACTCCTCCTCTGGTCTATCGTGATGTCGGAACAACCTTCGTGGCTGGTAGGACTGGGTGGGATTCTAGTAGGCGCATCCGTTTACGTGGTCGCCGCACTTGCATTGGGTGTGCCGGAACCGCGCTCCTATCTCAAAATGCTCATGGAGCGAGTACGTTAAACGCTCACCACCGAGCGTAATGCTCCTCCGCAAAACCGATCAGCCCATTAATCTCAATCCTCTCCCCCTCATCCGAGGATACCCATCCATGATAACGGCCGAACAGTTGATGGACTTCACTTGCGATCAGGAGCAGGTTCGTGCTCGCTACGCGATCAAGGAATGGCTCAAAGGTGAGCTCGAGACGACCATCCGGTGCAGTCATTCTCCAGGGCTTCATGAAATCCGTTGGCTGATAGTCTAACTTGACAATACCTAGCTTGTGGATCTTCCCCTGCAAGATCATGGCATTTTCTGTTGCAGCGGAAGTATCTCCAAACCCAAAACCTAAGTTCAAACCAATTCGCCGCTGGTCGGCGAGGAAGCCTGATGCGCTGGCCCACACCCAAAATGAAGAATACGGCCACACACCTCGGCCCCAATCGAGGTTTCCAAGTGAGGTTCCGGGCATGAGGGAGTAATTCTTTCCCCGATACATCACCGAACCTTCCACCGGAATACAATTCACCTTCCGATTGTAGTAGAAACGTTTCTCTGAAAATGGAATCACGATCACCATGGATTCGTGATCCAAAGTCAGATGCATCTGGATCTCCGCAGCAATACCACGTTCACCAAATGAAGGCCACTGAAGACTGATTTGTCGCCTCTCCGCTTCAACTTCAAAGCGGATCTTCGCCCCACTCCCTTCGTAATGGCTCTCTCCCTCAGTGCTGTTCTGCGGTAAGCTGACACCGCGAGCAAATGGGATAGTGATCGTTTGTTCCTCATAAAAACCGTCTTGAAAATCGACAAAATATACAAAAACCTGGCCAGCGTAGCCCAAATCTGCAATCGTAGCGGAGAAGTAGAAGTCAGAAGTGGTTACCCCGTAGTAATCCCACCGCTTGATCCTGAAGCGCTGCAATGGGCGAAACCAGTAGAAGCTGGCGTTCTCAAGGTTGCAGTCCAGCAGCGGCTGCCGGGACCACCCCACTTGCTTCAATCGACCATCTTGATCCAGGAGCGCAGCGTGCTCAGTCAGTTCGTGCTGCAATGGTTCGATCATTCTCATCTCCTAAGATGGACTTCATAGTTGGATGCACAAGGACACATTAAATTGATAGGGCTTCTCAGATCGAATCCCTCAACGCAGTGATCCGATACCTATGTCGGAGCAATTTTCACTTCACTCAAGAATCAAACACGTATAGGATTCATCAAGCTGATTAGCACGGAGGTCAACTTGAACCGCACCTACTCGATATCTTCCTCGAGGTCTTCCTCTGCATAGCCCCCGGAGGAATCCTCAGTCAATTGCCGTAGCTTGAGCTCAGCCTCCTCCAGGAGGTTGCTGCACCGGGCAGATAATGCCTGACCACGCTCAAAAAGATTGAGACTCTCCTCGAGTGGAAGGTCCCCAACCTCAAGCTGTTCTACGAGCCCTTTCAATTCCTGGAAAGCTTCTTCGTAGGACATTTCCTCCGGGGATTTTGGCTTCGGTTTCGCCATGGATTATTCCTTCTCCTTACCATTATCCATCGAGTAGCACTCATGCGTATTCAGTATTCTGGACTAACTCAAAATCCAGACACTGATTGTAGTCGTGTGAAAGCGTATACCCTACGCCTCTCGCTCATCCTCTTCCGGAAGAGCCCTGGCACCAAACTCGCCGTCGCTCACTCTCAACCTCAACATGTCACCAGGGGCAACTTGATCCACAGAGCGTACTAGTGTGCCCTGCTCCTCATGTGTTACCAATGCAAAACCACGTGCCAACACTGCCGATGGCCCAACCACTCGAAGCGTCTGTATCATCCCCTCCACAGCCGCTCTCGTAATGGCCAACCGGCTTTGCATAGCGCTCGCGGCTCGAATGAGGAGATCATCTACCTGCTGCTGCGCATTAAGAACCCTGGCGTGCGGTGAGATTCGCTGAAGAGCTACTTCCTCCTCCTTCAACCGCCAGCGCTCCTCGCGCAGTAGATCTTCGAATATACGCCCTAGCACAACCTTGAAGTCGTGGAGCTCGAGAGCTAGATCCTCCTGATCGGGGGTCGCGACCTCTGCGGCAGCGGAAGGCGTTGGTGCCCGGAGGTCAGCCACATAATCTGCAAGAATCATGTCCGTCTCATGACCAATCCCGGTTATAACTGGCGCCTGCGAAGCAGCAATGGCGCGCACGACAGCCTCATCGTTAAAAGCCCACAAATCCTCGATAGACCCACCACCGCGGACAACCAAAATCAGGTCCGGTCCCGAAACTTGATTCAACACTTGCAGCGCCTTCACAATCTTGGGCGGTGCCCCTTCACCTTGTACCGGTGTCGGTGAGATGATCACCTCAGCCAGCGGAAATCGGCGGCGGAGCACATTTACCACATCACGAAAAGCTGCAGCTGTTGGTGAGGTCACAACCCCAATGCGAAGCGGCCAGTCTGGGAGCGGACGTTTCCGTTCGGGATCGAACAAGCCCTCCGCTTCCAAACTGACCTTTAAACGGAGAAATTCCCTGAAGAGGATCCCCTCACCAGCAGATCGGATCCGGTCTGCATACAGCTGGTATTGTCCACCCGCCTCGTAAACGCTGATCCGCCCGTGAACCTCAATGGCGTCGCCATCCTTGGGGACACTGACCAAACGAGCGACATCCGGTCTCCACATCAGACACCGAAGAGATGCAGCCTCATCTTTGAGTGTGAAGTATAAGTGACCTGAAGCAGGACTGGATAGGTTCGAAACCTCACCACCAACCCAGACATCTTGCATGCGATAATCGCTTTCAAGAAGCAACCGAATATGCTGGTTCAGCTCGGTGACAGTCCAGATTGGGGTTTCAAAATCGAAAAATGTGAATTGGCTCACCTCGCGAAGCATACCGCTGCACCCACCGCATGTCAAATGTGCCTCTGGATTTTATATGTCGGACACCCAAATGACCCATTCTTCAATCACCAGTCCATCCGAGTTGAGGCCCGGGGTATAATGCCCTCGCTGATTGGCGCTCCTAAATATTAGGCGTGCCTCGCTAGAGCAATGCGAATGCCTCCATTCCCATAGGAGGGACCAGAGATGCAAGAACCGGTAGAAGTACTCGTCGGTCATATGCTGCGTGCTAGGAATTTAACCCTGGCAACGGCCGAATCCTGCACCGGTGGCCTTGTAGGTCACCTCCTCACGGAGGTCCCTGGCTCATCGGATTACTTCCTAGGTGGAATCGTCGCTTATTCGAATGAAGTGAAAACGGACATCCTCGGTGTGCGTCCTGAGACCCTTGAAGTGTATGGTGCTGTCAGCCAGGAGACCGCACGCGAGATGGCAGAGGGAGTCCGTGCAGCGCTGAAAGCATCCGTCGGTCTCGCTGTGACTGGCATTGCTGGACCGACCAGCGATCAATCCGAGAAACCTGTTGGGCTCACCTGGCTGGCATTGTCTACCGAGGAAGGAATATGGACAGAATCACATCAATGGGAGGGCGATCGGCAGCAGAACAAAGCACAGTCTGCGGAAGCCGCTCTTGGCCTATTGTTGAGATTCCTGGGAGATGAAACATGAGCAATCCAATATCCGTTGAGGCGCGTTTCAGCGAAGATGGTTCCATCCTTCCACTCAAATTCAACTGGCAAGGGCAGGCTTACACCATCACCTCTCATGGAAGGCAGTGGGAGGAAAATGGAGTGCTCCACTTCCTCGTTATGGCCGCAGGAGATAACGCATTCGAGTTGACATACCACACCGATGAGAGATCGTGGCGGCTCCAGCGATCGCCAACCGAATTCGGTCGCCGCGATCTAACGTAGCAGTTGCCTTTGTTTATATCAGAAAGCAAAATTTTAGGTAACGACACTCGTCTGGGGTGGAACTTATTCCACCCCAGATTCGTCATTATTATCAACAGTGGTAGTCATGGAGGTAAATCTCATGATCACACTTCAGTCTTTACTTAGCACACTTGAAGTACCCGACGGGATCCATCACTCGATCCAACAAATTCAAACATTGCGCGAACAAACCGTCATGACCACCAGGCTACGCGCAGTGACAGTTCAAGAGGTAAATCCACAACTCATTTCCGAGTGGAGATATCGTTGGGATATCCGTGCCCGTTTGCGCCAGTACACCTCCACCCGGTAACAATCGAACTTCACTCTGTGAAGATTCGATCTGGAGTAGGAACACTTGGATTGCAGCACTTGGAGAATGTGATAGGTAAGAAATCATAACCGATCGACAGAATAGAAACTGCCCGAGGGAACATTCCCTCGGGCAGTATGTTTTTTGACTTTGTATCCTAATTTCCGCTCGTCCGTCTCAACTCAAGTAATCTCGTAACTGGCGTGCGCGCCGTGGATGTCGCAGGCGACGGAGCGCCTTTCCCTCGATCTGGCGGATTCGCTCGCGGGTGAGGCCGAATTTCTGACCTACCTCCTCCAGCGTATACGGTCTTCCGTTGTGAAGACCGAACCTGAGGCGCAGGATGCGCGCTTCGCGCGGGCTGAGTGTCGAAAGGACATCCTCGATCTTATCCCGCAGGAGATGCTGGTAGGCGCTTTGCGTTGGCGTGGGTGTCCCCTCGTCCTCGACAAATGAGCCTAATTCTGAGTCCTCGTCCTCGCCAACGGGGGTTTCCAGTGATAATGGCCTCCAGGATACACGCATCATCCATTGTACTTTGCGTGGGTCGATCTCCATCACCTCTGCGATTTCCTCGGGTGAGGGCTTACGTCCCATATCCTGTTCGAGCTGGTGTGCAATTTTGTATAAACGCCGGATCCGATCCGACATGTGAACAGGGACCCGAATCGTTCGACCTTGATCGGCAATGGCTCTGGTTATAGTTTGGCGGATCCACCAAGTTGCGTAAGTGCTGAAGCGGTAGCCCCGATGATAATCAAACTTTTCAACAGCCTTCATCAAACCAAGGTTTCCCTCCTGGATGAGATCCAGGAACGGCACGCCGCGCCCCATGTATTTCTTGGCAATGCTCACCACCAAGCGCGTATTGGCCTTGATGAGGTGATCACGGGCATCGCGGGCGTCTTGAACGAAACCTTGTAATTCAGCTCTTCGTTGAGCAGATCCTTTCCCATTCCACTTGGAAAGATCCGCTTCTGCCTTCTTGCCGCGCTCGATGCGCTTGGCGAGATCAACTTCTTCGTCTAGTGTTAATAGGGGGACGCGGGCCATTTCCTTCAAGTACAGACCAACTGTGTCATCACTGGAGATGGCGCTCAGGTCAAAATGTTCTTGCTCCTCAAGGCTCGTGTCATGGAGCAAATGTCGTGGGATTTGTTCTTGGTCTTCGTAAACCTCAATACCCGCACTACGGAAGAACGTCTGTAAACGCTCAAGACGTTCATCCAGGTCTTCCATTTCAGGGAAAACGGTGACGATATCCTCGGTTGTGATGTAGCCCTGATATTCCCCTTTCTCAAGCAAGGCGGCAAAGGCTTCTCTTTTTTTCCATCGCTCCTTGGATACGCTCATTCACACTCTCCTCATAAAGGCATAAACCAGGGGCACACGGGGTTGCGGATACAATCGATCAGAATTCATGAATCGGGCAATAATGATCGAAGGACAGCGAGTCGTGGGTCAACCTCCAATTCTGGGTGTTCACAACAATCATCAGCGAGTCTACCGCCACACACTGCGCAAAGACCCTGACAATCCGAGACGCATATGGGTTGTGTTGGGATATCGAGCAGCATGTACTCGCGAAGTATTCCAGATAAGTCCAATTCCCCCGTAACGGCAATTACAAGCAATGGATCGGTTGCCTGGTTTGGAGGATGCACAAAAAGATCAGTGAGTTCTACTGTCAACTCATAGGGGAAGCTGGTAAGGCAACGCACACAATCGAGATTGATAGTTGCATTCATGCGCCCTTGGGCGTATAAACCTTGTGCAGTGCGGGTGAGACTTAGCGTTCCCCGGAAATCAGTGACGTCCAGATCATCGGCGATCTGGACGGTGGGTTCATCAAAATCAAAGTTACGGCTGATACCGACATCTTGATGAAGTAAGAAACCAACGTTAAATAACAACGCACTACGACTGTTCTGTTTCACACCGCCGCCTGGCAAAAGAGTTTCCAACAAAGCGACCGCATTATAACATAGTTAGAATCGGAAATCAAGCGTTTTCCAATGAGTTGACATAAAATACCAAAAAAATGGAAAATAACCCCCATATATGGGCATTCAACTAATAGTACCCCCATATGTAGCGCTCGAGTACTGTGCGAGTAGCCATAAAATAAGGAGCCAGAAGTGCCCAAATTACTCATCGCCAGCGGGAATCCAGGAAAATTGAAGGAGATTCACAACCTTTTGAATAATGTTCCTGTAGAGCTGCTGACCCCTACGGATCTCAACCTCGATCTCGAAGTCACAGAAACGGGTACCAGTTATGCGGAGAACGCTCAGCTAAAGGCAATGAACTACGCCCAAGCAAGTGGCCTTTGGACTCTAGCAGACGATACGGGACTTGAGGTTGATGCCCTGGAGGGTGGACCAGGACTCAAGTCAGCACGGATTGCTGGTCCGGGTCAGTCGGACGCTGACCGTCGGAAGGTTCTCTTAAACCTGCTTCGTCCTTTCGCCAGGCCATGGTCAGCTCGATTCCGCTGCATTGCTGTCCTGATGGATCCCACGGGCACAACCGACTTCACTGAGGGCGTATGTGAGGGAGAGATCATCACGCAAGAGCGGGGTGACTCGGGCTTCGGTTACGATCCAATTTTCCTGTTACCTATTGGAAAAACAATGGCGGAACTCACATTGAGCGAGAAGAATGAATTGAGTCACCGTGGTAAAGCTATCCAGGCTATGATACCAATCTTGGTAAGAAGGCTTGGGCTGAATAAACTTGGGATCAATTAATCGGGGATCAGTTAATCAGTGAATCAGTTGATGGGTTGATAAGTCAAGAATGGAAACATGTTGACTTTTCGACACATCCACTTCTTGACTCATTCACTGGTTTCCAATCCCTCATCACTCTTTGCCCTAACAGCTAATCCCCTGAAAACCGTTCTTGAACAAAATCCCTCACCCTCTCAGCAACGGCCACTGGCTGTTCTAGCATCACCATATGTCCCGTGGAGTTGATTTCGTAGAACCGGGCATCTGGGATATGTTCCTCAAGGTAGCGGCTGTACTTAACCGGCGTCATCAGATCTTCGCTACCGCAAATGATAAGCGTCGGCTGTCCAATCCGCCCAAGTTGATCCATCACATCGAAAGAATCGCATGCAAGAAAGTCGTTATGCATTACATCAGTTGGAACTTGCGCCATCTGGGCACGAGCGATTTGCACTAATTCCGCATCTACTTCCTCACTGTAGGTCCAGGCGGCCATAAGTTCGACAGCCTCATGAAAGCGTTCTTCATCGGAGGTCAACTCAAGGATGACAGGGTTGACGCGCAGCCTTGCCCCAGTCCCTATCAAGACCATAGCCGCAACCCTTTCTGGATGGGTAAGGGCCATAGTGAGAGAGATAGCGCCTCCCATGGAATGACCGACAACGATTGCGCTATCCAATCCCACAGCCGTCATCCATTTCACCAGACTTCGCACGTATTCCTGAATGGTGTTCGATGACTTGCCTAATGACCGACCGTGTCCTGGCAGATCGACAGCATAAGCGACCTCCCCCGGCATACGGCGTAATTCGGCTGGCCAGTGCAGGTGACTCCCACCAGCACCATGAATTAACAAAAGCGGCGGGTGTCCTGGTTGTGGAACACCGCCGCTGGATCGAGTGTAGAAGACCTCTGCTGAGATAGGCACCTGCCTATTCCTGTTCTTCAAGCCAACGTTCCGCCATCATCGCTGCAGCGCATCCTTGCCCCACCGAAGTAGCAATCTGGCGGAAGACCGGATCCATAATTTCGCCAGCAGCGAATACACCCGGAATGCTCGTCATTATGCGATCATCTGTTATCAAATACCCATTCTCATCCATCTCAAGCTGCCCTTTGAATAGATCCGAATTGGGATAATGACCGATGAAGATGAAAACGCCATCCGTGGCTAGTTCGCTGACCTCATCCGTCTTAACATTCCTCGTCTTCACAGCTTCAACTTTTCCATCACCCACGATTTCATCGACGACTGTGTCCCAGAGGAAGTCAACCTTCTCATTGGCAAAGGCTCGCCGCTTCAAAGCCTCACCTGCTCGCAACTCATCGCGACGATGGATGACTTTGACATGATCGACAAAGCGTGTCAGGAAAAGACCCTCCTCCAACGCGCTGTCTCCACCCCCAACGACAACGACATCCTTGTCGCGGAAGAAGAAACCATCACAAGTCGCACAGAAGGACACACCGCGACCAATCATTTCCTCTTCACCGGGTATTCCAAGGCGGCGAGGCGATGCCCCAACACAAATTATGACGACATCCGCCTCGAAAGTATCGCCGTGAGTTTTTACAGTGAAAGGTGAACCTCCAAGAAAATCGACCTCAGTGACCTCATCGATCAAGATCCGGGCGCCGAACCTTTCAGCCTGTTTTTGCATGAGTTCAACGAGTTCTGGTCCGGTGGTTCCTTCCGGAAAGCCTGGATAATTCTCAACCTCATTGGTGATGGAAATCTGGCCACCAAGTTGGTTTCCGGAAATAACTAGAGGTTCGAGATTCGCCCTTGCGGTGTAGAGGGCCGCGGTCAGACCTGCTGGACCGGAGCCAATGATAATGGCTTTTTCTTTCTGCATTAATGCCTCACTTGTCCTAATTCTCATCCACTGGAGACTTAACGATCCACTTCCTCTTCAAGGAATTTCATCAAATCTTCGACGGTGTAATGGAGCCACCATGCAGGCGCGCGCGTTAACACGCGCCCATCTGCATCCATCAATGGTCGTCGGCAGGGATCATCCGGATCTCCCGGACGGCACGATAAAAGCTCGGTGCCATCGTTGGGACATAAGCCTGCGCTTGGTTGAGCTTCCAAGCATCGCGGACATAGATATATGGTTTCAGAAAATGCTTTACCCATCGCTTCCCTCCTATATCCTACCCCATGGAAGATATTCAACATACCACTCTTATGAATTAATTTCCCACTCCTTTGGCTTTTTCCGTGAGAGAAATATAAGTCCACCTCCCATTCCCATCAAGGCTCCCACCAATGACCATCCCAGACTGCTTTGAATTAAAAGACCAAGATCATTTATTGTGAAATCCGGGACTGAATGCTGATGCAGCGATAATTTAATCAGTGCAAGCAAGACGGCAATGGGGCCAACCAGTGCACCGAAAAGCATCCCAACAACTGTGCTATGAAGCATGCTTGTTGCTCCGCCTCCCGGGTGCGCTCTCTCCCACCTGTTGAAAACCTCCACTGCGATGGCCAGTGCTAACAAGCTGGCGATCAGAGTGACAGCGAGGAGACCTTGGTCTTCATAACCAATCCAGAAGAAGATCGAAATACCAGCTAACCCCCAGATCATCCGTCTGAACCAAATCAAATCCCCGTGTTTTCTCCTCGACTTGATAACATCGTCCATGGAATTGGGGGCGATTTGTTCCTTCATGCTTCTACTTCCAGCCTCTTCGCATCATTCCAAAGTGCACGATCAACTTGAAGGCATAGACATCATTCTTAATGATACCAATACCACGGATGACCAACACTTCACTCTCCCCTAATATAACCAAACTCTCAAATGAATTTCACGAGTGAACGACAAAGGATCCAGGAGGGAACTTCATGCCAACACATAGCAAAAGTGTCGAGTGATATTTACCCGTGAACCTGATGGTAAGTCCCCGCAGGTTCTTGCTACCATTTCATTAATTCCAAAACAGTCAGGACAGGTCATTTTCGGGGTTAATAGTCTTCCCTAATTAGCATAAAGACTTCAAGCATTGGATAACCGGCTACATTTCACTTCGCACACCACCGGTTCTATGAAGCCGTTCCGCACTCTCCTCCGTCATTGGGACGATCACCGAAATAAGCGTCCCTGCCCCCTCGGCTGACTCGATCTGCAGGATGCCATTTACCAATTCCGTACGCTCACGCATATTAACCATGCCCAAGCTCCCCCGCTGAGCATAATCGTCGTCGATGGATCCGACATTAAAACCCACACCATCATCCTCGACTTCCAGCATGAAAAGGTCTTCCTCTGTCCTCAATCGCACCCAGATATGCTCAGCCTCTGCGTATTTCGTGGCGTTATTAACTGCCTCCTCGGCAATGTAAAAAACAACTCCTTGTTTACCCATTTCAAGGTACTCTGCCACGTCTGGGTCAGCATCAACCAGGACCTCTTGGTCATGAGTTTCATAAACTTTTTCCGCCAACTGCTTCAGAGCCATCACAAGACCCCGCGATTCAAGGATCAGAGGTCTGAGTGTGAAGAGCATGTGGCGAATCTCCTTTGTAGTTCGCCGTGCGAGGTCTTCCACCTTGTAAAGTTCCTTAGAAGCCGACGCCTGATCCTTCTCCAATAACCTTCTGGCGAAGTTGACACGCATTGCGATGGCAGCTATGGATTGTGTGGGGCCGTCATGAAGGTCACGCGCTAACCTGTTGCGCGCCTCCTCCTCGATCTCAATAATCCTTTCCTTCTCTTGCTCGAGGTCGCGGTAAAGCCTTGCGTTTTGCAACGCTACCATCGCCTGCTGGGCAATGGCCTCGAGCAGTTCGACGCGCTCCGCGTCGAAATATTCGGATTCCGGATGTCCAAACAACATGATTCCATATGTTTCCAAACCTGCAGTAAGCGGTATGGCCAGGACGTGCCGGCATTGGTGGAAACCCACAAGCCGACGGAGCTCTACATCTCGAACAGGATTGCGTCCTAAACGAGGGTCTCCTGTGGAGAAGGCCTCGCCGATCAATCCATACTCACCCGGAAGCTTCACCCGAAGGTCAGCATGGGTAAGCCGACGTCCAGATACAATCCGCAATTGATCGCCATCATACAGCAGGAGCCCGCCGACCATTCGATCCAATTCTGGGTGTGAATCCGATAAGGCGCTGGCGCTCACCTCAAGAGCCATATCAAGCACCCTTTCGTAATTCAACGTGGCATTGAGCTCAGCTACCATTGGGAAAATTCCCCGTAAACGTTGGCGTTGGAAATCGATTTCTGCTGGAGCGTGGCGGGCAAAACCCGATGTGGTCAGCACCCAACGGATCTGGTCACAAATGTGACCAATGACTGCAGCAGCCAATATCAGAGCCCCTGCATAGATACCTAAAGGCGCCAACGTCCATCGACCTGCATCCGTTTGAAATAAACCAATGAGCTCTGCGCCTAGCAATCCCGCGGCAGTAACTGTTACAGAGCCCATCAAACCATACGAAAATCCGATGGTTAACGGACCAATCAGCAGAGACGACCACAAGGGACTGGAGAACATTCCCGACAATGCGATGAGACCTAACGCAAGGATCGTGTCAACAGCAGTGAAAACCCATGCTAATTCATCCCTACCTCTTACAAAAGTGGTGATGAATGGCATGACGATGGTAGAAGCCACCCACAAAACCAGCGTAAGCCCAACGCCTGCGGTGAGGCGATCAATCAATCCAGCGACCATCAGCAAGGCAACAAGCCAGAGAATACGGATGCTGATGATCAGCCAATCCAGTGCGCTGAGCGCAGGTAAATTTCTCATCCGCTCCACAGGCTCAATCATAACCACTTCGACTTGGTTTGCAATAGGGCAGGCAAATTATCATCTTCCTTATTGCTATGAACTGATTCCATCGACCCAAAGATCCAACCTGTGAGCGCTCAACTTGGATGGATATTGCTTTGGAGTTACTTCAGGACGGGACCATACACAGCTACAATTTTGTTAAGTAGATCCATCGTCGGGGAAAGGATCCACAGAGTCTGCTCCCCGTCGCGTAGGATGCAGCTCACCTGGTTGTCTTCATCCCAACAGTCGCCTTGGTTGGAATCGACATCAGATCCACTGAAACGCCCATCCAGATAGAGTCTCATGGCGTTTTCATGTTCTTCAGCATCACTGGATGTATCCCAGTTCCAGTGGGCTACCAGGAGGATCTCGGAGCTCTCATCATTGGTGAATATCTGAAAAGTGTCGCCACCCCATCCAGCTGCAGCTTCAGCCGCTAGATTTTCATCAAGTTGGGATTCAACCTCTGCGCCGTAACCAAGGATCAGGAACGTAAACCACTCACCTAGCGTATCGCTCAGCACCAACATCCATCCCGGTCCAAGGGTGTCGTCCAAAGGTTGAGGCTGGACATCGATGGGGCTTTCTTCCGAAAAGTATTTCTCTGGGTGGAGGATTTGCTCACTGCTGGTGGGCAGCCGTCCGTAGGCCTCATTCACCTTCTCCCAACCGCCAAGAGCATACAAACCTTCGACGAAAGCTAATCCATCCATATATGCGAATTCGGCGTCAAGCAGAGCATATGGTGGCGGATATTGTTCTGGTATGAGTTGGCGCGGTGGTGCATAGCGTGCAATGTCCTTGTAATCCGTGGGACTCGCAGACTGTTCCCACCATTGAATCATCAGCAGAACGGCATCACCTTCAACTAGCGCTTGGATCGCCCTACATCTGTCGCTGTTCAACTGGCACTTCGGGTAAACGCCAAGCGCCGCAAGGTCGAAGCTCTCATCCACGAGTGCGTGATCATACTCGTGGGCGTAAATAAAACGCTCAATGGCGGAGAAACGATAACCAATGATGAATATCTGGTCAGTCTCTGGGAAATAGAATCCCCCAATCGAATCCCCTAAACCATTGAGGATGTAGGTCATGAGATCGTAGTCGGGCTCGATTAATCCAAGCGCTGTCAGCACCGTGGATAGATCTTGGATTTCGTCCTCAGATCCACCATGGGTGAAGAAATACCCCTCCAGAATCGGTCTGACCTCCGGACGAGTGAGGAGGTAGGCAGTGGAGCCCGAGTGAGCGGCAAGCCCTCTCAGATTAGAGACTTGCTCATGAAGGATTTCCATTTCTGCGAGAACATCCTGATGAGGAACAGAGAGGGTGGGCGTTGCCGAAGCCAAAGGCTTTGCGGAGGGAAGTGGCGTAGAGCTTGCCATGGGTTGAGGCGTCGCCGTCCAATTTTCCGGTAGTTGTTGGCCACCAGAACTTTGCAATTCTGCCACTGCAGATGCAGTGGAGGTTGGGAGGATGGACGGGACGCTCATGTTCGACATTCTGAGAACTGCAAATAGTGCGACAATACACCCTAAACATATCGCCAATATGAGGATGATTAGGAGAGGAATGGAGACGGAGCGCAAGACAGGCGGGATTGGGGATGCATCCTCATCCTCCTCAACATCATCCTCCCCCTCTAGTCGCGCAGAAAACGCTTCTGAGACGAAGCGAGGTGACGGAGAAGGCTCGATCTCCCTGAAAGGCTCTAGCTCGTAATCGTCTGGTAATGGTGGACCTTCATCTTCGAGCTCTTCATCTTGCGTTGTCGGCTGTGGAATTTCCTCCAATTCGAAAGCGGCCCGCGTAACGAGCTCCTTCATGCGAGCCTGCGCCCTGATGTTCTCAGGATTGGCTTGTAGCGCCTGTCGCACGCTCTCCCGCTGCTTTTCAGGATCATCAATGACGTAACTCAGCATCAACCAACCCATGTCTGACTCGGGATTCTCTTTGAGATGCGTCACGAGCAAAGTGCGTGCCTCGGCCTTCCGCCCGGCCGAGATCAGGGCAGCCGCTTTCTGTAACTCAGGAGAAATTCCGCCTCTTGCCCCTGCTTCAGTCATTGATTCTTCCCGTTGGAGAGGAAACTATTACAGCTCTCCATCTACTTATATATTGTCACGAGTAACACTACTTTGACAATATCCATTCAAGAAAAGGACGTTATCTCTGCCCAAATATACAGGAAATCAGCTGATTTGGCTTATGGATGGCTTGTGAAAATAATGGGAATTTGCCTGTTTGTCCAAACAACTTGATCGAAGAGCCGTTGTATTCTCACCTTAATCCAACAAAATGCGATTAAAACCAGCCGGTGGCCGAAATTCGACCACCACCGGTTAATGCGCTTAATTCTCTGAGTTAATAATATCGGACGAATTTATTCCCAAACAGGCGCCCAGAATCAATTCTCAAGCACTAATCTGCCCAAGCTTCTCCTCAAGCTCACTATTCGAAGGTTCCACAAGTATATCGCCATCGGGAAACACAATGGTCGGCACGCTGCGCATGCCGTTGTTCACACTCTTCACGAATTCGCTTCCCTCGGCATCTTTGTCAACATCAACGAACTCAAATTCAATGTCATGACGCTTCAAGGTCCTTCTCGATTTCCAGCAATCAGGGCACGACTGAGTACCGTAGAGAAAAATCTGCTGGTTTTCACCCTCAGGCATCCACACACCTTCAGTTTATTCAAGGCATAGAAGATTTCAATTAATGGGACCTTACAACCGGGTTTTACACATCAGAAATCATCCACGAAACAGAACAACAAGATAACGATTCCTTCGGTTAGGTCTGTCGTAAATCCTTCGTTATCCAACCTCTGACCGTTATCTGCGAACCCAGGTCCAGAGAACCCCACGTCGAGGTCCAAAAACAAAAATCAGGATGAATATGGCTGTCTCGACGAGGACAATCGCTGGCCCCGATGCAATGTTGAAATAGTACGAAAGGTACAAACCGAAGATAGCAGACGCACAACCGAAAGCCGCTGACAGAGCCATCATCGTTGGCAATCGACGGGAGATCAAGTACGCAGCAGCGGCGGGTGTCACAAGCATTGCTAATACAAGCGCAACACCCACGACTTGGATGGATACCACAATCACGATTGCAAGTAAAACTAAAAGCAGATTCTGCAGAAAAGCCACCGGCAGCCGCAGGGTTGTCGCTAACACAGGATCGAATGAGAGGACGAGAAATTCCTTATAGAAGGCGAAAATTGCCAGAAGCACCAACGCCCCTAGTAGCGCCATGATCCAAAGGTCTGTGGTGGAAACGCCGAGCAAGTTTCCAAAGAGGATGTGAGTCAAGTCAACAGCATAACTCCTCTGCAATGAAAGCAGTGCGATTCCCAACGCGAAAGCCCCGGCAAAGACCACTCCGATGACGGCATCTTCCTTTATCTCCGTCCTTTTACTGATGGCACCGATGAGCAGTGCGGCCAGAACGCCTACGATGAGTGCTCCAATACCCAAAGGCCACCCCAGCAGGAATGCGATGACAACGCCGGGCAAGATAATGTGCGCCAGTGCATCACCAAAGAACGCCATCCCTCGGAGCACAATATACGTTCCCAGGATCGGACAAACGATGCCAACAATCAGGGATGCCATTAATGCCCGTACCATGAATGGATATTGGAAAGGCTCTAAAAACCAGCCAATTACATCCATTAATTACATCCGTCCTCTTCTTCCGCACATGGATCGGAAAGGATCACAACTCCTCCCTCCTCTTCCAAAGTATGCATGTGCGCTCCATAGGCCGTTAATAGTGAGCTGGAAGTCAATGCTTCGGTGGGTTTTCCATAAGAAACCAGCTCTCTATTCAAGAGCATCACACGGTCAAAATGCTGCGCTGCCATGTCGAGATCATGTGTGGCCACAAGGACCGTCACCTCCTCCTCTCTAAAATCATCAAGGATCTCGAGGATCGCTTCCTGGCTGGGGAGATCTAAGCCCGTTAGTGGTTCATCCAAGAGGATCAACTCCGCCTCTTGGGCCAAAGCTTGAGCTAGGAAAACCCGCTGCTGCTGCCCTCCTGAAAGCTCACCAATCTGACGTTTGTCCAGGTCCACAAGGCCAACTCGCTCCAACAATGTCTGGACGAGATCCCAATCATTCCTGCGCGGCCAATTGAACAACCCGATTTTCCGGATCCTTCCCATCATGACGACTTCAGTGACGGTTACCGGGAAATCCCAATCCACTTGACTCCGCTGTGGAACATAGGCAATACAGACGTGTCCGCCAGGCTTGTATCCATAAACCTCCACCATACCTGTAGTAGGTTTGAGCATTCCCGCGATAACTTGGAAGAGGGTGGTCTTGCCGGCCCCATTTGGCCCAACGACAGCTAAGTTCATGCTGGGAGGGAGTTCGAAAGTGACGTCGCGCAAAGCAAAGTGATCGTGGAATCGCACTGAGACATCTTCAAGCTGCACTGCGGGTGCAGAGGAGATATGCCTTACGGGGGATGTAATTAACGTAGCCATGATCTAACCTACTGCGAAAGAGCACCTACGATCGCGCTCACATTGTATCGCATGAAGTCCAGATAATTCCCCGCCGGACCCTCGGGCTCGCTGAGTGAACCCGTGAATAGCGGCACCAATAGCACACCCGTGTCCTCCGCCACTCGGTTCGCTAGCACGGGGCTGAAGGTGCTACCCACAAAGATCGCAGGAACATCAAAGGTGCTGATCTTCTCCTCTAGTTCTGCAATTTCTCTCGCGGAGGGTTCTGTGGCCGAACTAAATGTAGGTATCACTGCGCCTAACATTTCGAAGCCGTAGCGATCGGCGAAGTAACCGAAGACCAGATGGTCGGTTAACAACAATCGGTTTTCCTGCCGTAATCCACCCACCTGCTCTTGAATCCATAGGTCAAGCTCACCAAGCTGTGCTTGATACTCCTCTGATCTCTCTTGATAGTCTTCAGTACCTGCTGGGTCTAGGGCGGAGAATGCTGTCGCGGCTCGATCCACCCAAAGTATCACGATCAACGGATCGAACCACACATGAGGATCCTCCCCACCCAGGTGATCATCATCACTACCCAACGTGCGAGCCTCGATCTCCTCCGAAAGCGAGAGAAATGGAACATCGCCGGCTGCATTGGTCAATGCGCCCTCCAATGAAGCCTCCAGTCCAAGGCCGTTGATCATAACCACGTGGGCTTCGCTGATCGCCTTTAAGTCTTGTGGTGCTGGTTCATAGGCATGCGGATCCGTGTCGATGGCCAACAACGAGGTCACCTCAATATCCTCTCCACCAACATTCGCGAGCACATCAGCGATGATGGAGGTTGTTGCAACAACCCTCAACTTTTCGCCCTGGTCTAAATCGGCAGGTTGAAGATCGTCTGGATCAACCAGGATTGCACCGAATGCTTCGCCTCCCTCTGCTGAATGATCCTCATGTTCCGAGTCAACCGTTTTCGTGGAAGCTCCAGTGCATCCAACCATCAAAGATGAAAGGATGATGATGCCTGACATGGACCATCGTATGAATGCAGAGTTGAACGTTGACTCGCTAACACTCATAATCTATTTTCCGTTGGATCCAATCCTAGTTTTATTCACACTTTCGGTCAAAGCGGCTGGTCCTGGCAATCTGGGCAAAGACCCAGCAACTCCAACATATGGTCTTCGACGATAAATCCGGTCGCGTTTGAGACCTGGTCAATGAGTGGTGAAATATCCTCAGAACCTGAGAACTCAACAGTCTGGTTACAACCGCGACAAACGAGGTGGTGGCCATGCAGCATCTCACTTTTTGCATAACCGTGACATCCGCTTTCGAAGTGAATGCGCCGAACGCAGCCCAAGTCCAAGAGCAACGAGAGCGTACGGTAGACAGTGACCAAACCTATAGAGTCGCAATATGCTCGCGCTCTAGCGTGGATATCCTCCGGCGAAAGCCAGTCTTCTGCCGCAGCCATCACCTGGACGACGGATTGCCTTGCATCCGTCAACCGATACCCGCTCGCTCGGATCTTCTGAAGCATATCTTCCATGGAGCCATATCTCTATTTGAAAAAGGTTTTCAATTACTTACGTCTAGTGTATTCCTCGGAGTATGTGCAGTCAAGATTAAACCTGCCTGACTCTTGCGAAGGTTTAAGCGAACCGCAGGTTCGCCAACCTTCGCAAGGGTCGAAGCCAACGATCTTCTAAAAGCATACGAGAATAGAGATTAGAGAATAGAGATTGGAGACTAGGCACTTTGGCTGCGCCAAAGCGTGGGAGACTGGAGATCGGGAATCAGTAGTTAGTAGCCAGTAGTCAGACATCTGATCTCTGATTCCTGATCTTTTATGCTGATTGCTAATAACTGAAGGCTGAAAGCCTATTGCTTATCGCGTAGAGCTTAAAGCTAACAGCTAATAGCTAATGGCTGATATCTGATCCCTGATTAACTGTTTCCCGATTCACTGATATCTGACCACTTCTTGACTTATCCACTTGTTGACTTATCCTGCAATCCTCCCACTTGACTATGTCCGACTAATTTGCTATTATTTATCCTATATTTTTAGGTAAACCTAAATTTTATTTTTACCGTAAGAAATTTCAACTGCTCAGATTCTATGTATTAAGGATTGTGAGTGGGACCAGAATCACAAGGAGAACCAGGAATGATACGAAAAGTCATTTTCTTTTCAATCGGAGCCGCTTTGCTCCTCGCAGCTTGTTCCCAACCAGCCGCCCGCGCTGAATCGGAGGATCTCTCAGTCCGACCTATCCGTGTCGTTGCCACCATCGGAATGATCACGGACATCGTTGAGAATGTCGGTGGAGAGCGCGTGGATGTCACCGGTCTGATGGGCCCTGGTGTGGACCCTCACCTTTACGCTGCTAGCGAGGGCGATGTTGTCCGATTGGAAGGTGCTGATGTCATTTTCTACAACGGACTGCACCTCGAGGCTCAGATGGCAAACGTCCTAGAGCGTATGGCCGAGGCAGGCTCCAGAACCGTACCAGTTACTGAAGGGATCGCCCAAGATCTCTTGCTCTCACCGCCGGAATTCGAAGGCGCATTCGATCCCCACGTGTGGTTTGACGTGACATTATGGATGAGCGCGGTCGAAGTTGTACGCGACACACTCATCGAGATGGATCCATCCAGTGCAGAGACTTATATTGAGAACACCGAGACCTATCTTGAGGAACTTAAGCAGCTCCATGAATATGTCACCTCCAGGACACAGAGCGTCGATCCCGACGGAAGAGTGCTAGTGACTGCTCACGATGCGTTCAATTATTTTGGCAGAGCCTACGACTTCCAGGTACGTGGTCTACAGGGAATCAGTACTGCGACGGAGGCGAGTATTGCCGATATTCAGGATCTGGCTGATTTCATTGTCGAACGAGGGATCCCCGCTATTTTCGTTGAATCCTCCGTCCCGCAGCGCACTGTCGAGGCGGTTCAGGCTGCAGTGGAGGCAAGAGGCTACTCATTGAAGATCGGAGGCGAACTCTTCTCCGATGCGATGGGCAGCGCGGGAACACCGGAAGGTACTTACAACGGGATGGTGCGCCACAACGTAGACACGATCATGGAAGCATTGCTGAACGAATGACCTCCTTGGTAGAAGGGATAGAGCGAGCTTATGAGCAGTATGGAGGAATATATGGATGGTGAGAGAGCAATTGAAGTCACTGATTTAACTGTGGCCTATCGAGAAAAGCCAGTGCTATGGGATGTTGATTTCGAGGTCCCTACAGGTACTCTCATGGCCATTGTCGGACCCAATGGAGCCGGCAAGACCACGCTCATAAAATCGATCCTGGGTTTGGTGAAGCCCGCAGCCGGGCAGGCTTTGATCCTCGGACATCCAGTGGTAGACCAACGGCGCCTTGTGGGATACGTCCCACAGCGCGGTAGTGTGGACTGGGATTTCCCCACCAGCGTTCTTGATGTTGTCATGATGGGTCGCTACGGTGCGTTGGGTTGGTTCCGTCGACCTGGTCATCACGAGCGTGAGGCAGCCATGGAAGCTCTCGAGAAAGTGGACATGCTAGACTTTGCAGACAGGCAAATAAGCCAGCTCTCAGGCGGCCAACAACAGCGCGTCTTCCTCGCCAGGGCACTGGTGCAGGATGCTCAGATCTACTTCATGGACGAGCCATTCCAAGGGGTGGATGCAACAACAGAACGGGCTATCGTCTCACTCCTGCAGGAGCTGCGTACGGCTGGCAAGACCGTTGTGGTGGTCCACCACGATTTGCAAACCGTTCCCGAGTACTTCGATTGGGTCACTCTCCTTAATGTGCGACGCATCGCAAGCGGTCCCGTATCGGAGGTTTTCACAGAGGAGAACCTGCGTTTGACATACGGTGGCCGAATCGCTTTTGCGAACGGCAGCAGTCTCTCCAAGCAAGTGGATACAAAACCAGAGGCGATCCTCATAGAGGAAGGCCAATTCGAGGAAGTTTCCTGATGGATCTCCCGGGACTGCTCAACGACTTACTATTTGACCACACACTACGGACCGTTGCGCTGGGTGCAGCGACACTGGGCGTTGTGAGCGGCGCGCTCGGCTCATTCGCCGTCCTGCGTAAACAAAGCCTGTTGGGAGATGCAATGTCTCACGCAGCACTTCCTGGTGTGGTCATTGCATTCCTACTCACCCGCAGCAAGGAACCTCTGGTTCTCATCTTTGGGGCTGTCCTCGCCGGTTGGATCGCGACCCTGGTGGTCATGGGCATCGTGAACTCCACGCGCATCAAGTATGACAGCGCCCTTGGAATCGCATTAAGTGTCTTTTTCGGCCTTGGAATTATGCTCCTGACATTCACCCAAAAGCTTCCTGATGCGCGGCAGGCAGGTCTCAACACATTCCTCTTTGGTCAGGCAGCCGCACTACTTCAACGGGATGTTCTCGTCATGGCTTCATTGGGGACTGTTGCATTATTACTCATGGGTATCTTTTGGAAGGAGTTCAAACTACTCAGCTTTGATGTCAATTTTGGGGCGAGTCTTGGATTCCCGATGCGTTTCCTGGACATCCTCTTAACAACCCTCTTAGTCATCGCCATTGTCATTGGTCTCCAAGCCGTGGGAGTGGTTCTCATGAGCGCTATGATCGTCGCACCGGCTGCGGCAGCACGGCAATGGACCGATAGGCTGGGGTACATGGTGGCCCTTTCAGCCCTCTTTGGAGCTCTGGCCGGTGTTTCAGGGGCCATGATCAGTAGCCTGGTTCCCGGCCTTTCTACAGGACCTACCATTGTGCTCAGCATCAGCTTTATCGTCCTTCTTTCACTCCTATTCGCTCCCAACCGCGGGTTGATCTGGAACTGGGTCAGACGACAGCGCGACCAACGCAGTATTCGGCTCAGTTCACTCATTCAGGACCTGTATGCCCTAGATTCTCAACACAGAGACCACGAACATGGGCACTCGCTCGCAGCTTTACGCGCCATGAACTTTGGCCATGCCGATGTACGCCGTAGCATCGAAGTGCTCGAGGAGCGCGGTTGGGCTTATCAGGTGATTCCAGGGGAATGGGCCCTCACCCCCTCCGGTCAAATCGAGGCTGAACGAGTGTTGGAAACATCCGAAATGGAGGGGAGATGAGCCCTTCTCAAATCGAGATACAGTTGATCGCTGCCGTTGTCGCAGTAGCTTGTGCACTACCTGGCGTCTTCCTGATCCTTCGTCGAATGGCGATGATGAGCGACGCCATCAGCCATACGGTCTTGCTTGGCATCGTCCTTGCATTCTTCATCACAGCTGACATAACCTCCCCACTGCTCATCCTGGGCGCTGCCGCAACAGGCTTACTCACCATTCTTCTTGTTGAACTGCTCAACCGCACTCGACAGGTGCGAAAAGACGCAGCCATCGGACTCGTGTTCCCCGCTCTTTTCAGTCTGGCCGTGATCCTGATCTCACGTTTCGCCGGGGATGTTCATCTGGATACCGATGCCGTCTTACTTGGCGAACTCGCTTTCGCGCCATTCGATCGCTTCATGATCTTCGGCCGCGACTTAGGCCCATTATCACTCTTCGTGATGGGCGGCATCCTACTCATCAACATATTCTTCATCACCCTTTTTTACAAAGAGCTGAAGCTTGCTACTTTCGATGCTGGTCTTGCAGCTGCTCTCGGATTCTCACCCATCCTCATCCATTATGGCCTGATGGGATTGGTTTCGATCACCGCGGTTGGCGCTTTCGATGCGGTAGGCTCGATTCTCGTCGTCGCTCTCATGATCGGTCCTCCCGCCGCAGCCTATCTCCTAACGGACAGTCTGCCGCGTCTCTTGATCCTCAGCGCCATCATCGGCGTCATCAGCGCAATCAGTGGCTACTGGCTAGCATTTTTCCTGGATGCATCCATTGCTGGATCTATTGCGGTCATGGTGGGGATCCTCTTCGCATTGGTGCTCTTCCTCGCGCCAGAACGCGGCATACTTGCGCACTTGCGGCGTCGAGCCAGACAGCGCTGGACCTTCGCACAAACCATGCTTGCCATTCACTTGAAAAACCATGAGGGGGAACCGGACGCAGCTTCAGAGAGCGAGTTTCAACACTTATTGGAGCATATGCGTTGGGATTCTCATTTCGCCTCGCGGGTTGTCAGGTTGTCCGAGCAGGAAGGTATCCTCATCCGCACCAACGGCCACCTTAGACTGACCGAAATGGGAGCCAATCTTGCCTTTGAGGCGATGGAAACAACATAACAATGTCTCTGAATTTCTGGGTAGCTTGGCGAATTGGAGACTAGAGACTAGAGACTAGAGAGTAGAGATTAGAGAATAGAGATTTGAGAATTCTCTCATTCTTCTCATTGCCTTTTTAGCGTATTGACGCATTGACTTTTCAACTTATTGATTGGAACACTGATCCCTGATTCCTGATTTCTTTTGCTGATCGCTGATAGCTGAAGGCCTAAAGCTTACCGCTTATCGCTTAAAGCTAAGAGCTAACAACTAATAGCTAACCCCTAACAGCTTCTTATTGCCACACTGGCAACCACGCATCCTGCGCAATTGGCACCACCGATCCATCCTCCAGATACCAGATCAACACCTCCGGTGTCGCCTCTGGATCATCCAGCTTAAAGCGTTGGAAGAGGATGATCCTCCCCGAGGGATCCCAAATATAACCTCCAAGGGTATAACCCGGATCGGAAATGACAACTTGTAAGTCCTCCCCATTGGGTCGTAGGAGCCAAAGCCCCCTTCCCGGACTATCCGCTCCTTGAGCACCGACCGCCACCCATTCCCCAGTGAGCGACCATGCCGGCATACCGACATCGATCCAACCTGTTTCCTCACCCACGATCTCTACAGCTTCACCGGTTTTAAGATCCGCCCTGTGAAGTGTGATCAGGACACCATTCCCATCAATGTTGAAGATTGAGATGATCATCTCATCCCCTGTTGGTGACCATCCGCCCATGACGCCGAATGATGAAGGAAGCACAGCTTCACTGCCAGTATGCAGGTCGATGATCCGGATTCCATCGAGCACTGCATCGTAGAAAGCAATATAGACACCATCAGGTGACCAGTTGGGACGCCCTCCCAGGATGTGATCATCGTGGAGAAGCTCAGAGGTCTCACCCGAGTACGGATCGACTGTCCAGAGGCGCGGCGGGTCGAAACCGGACATAGTATCAACGGTATACGGCTCCCGGCGGTAGGCAATCCTTTCGCCGAGCGGCGACCAGGCTGGTGCATCACAACGATCACCGCCACAGTCGACTAGCAGCTCAGGGTCCCCGCCATTGCGGCCTATGAGCAAGAGATCGCTTCCCCCTTGCTCATTTTCGGCAGATAGAACGATTTGTGAACCATCTTGGGAGACCGCGTAATCGAACACCATGGGTTTTCCAGAGACCAGTTCGGCGATTTCACCTCCATCTGGTGGTAGCTCAATGCGCATCAACGCAGGTTCGTCGTTTGAGGAAGTCAGATAGAGGACGGCTGGTGGTAAAACATCAAAGGTCCAGGAGTAAGCCTCGTTAACCCTCCCGCCGTCAAGCGTCTTCGCACCAGTATCCAACGATGCGGTATAAGAGGAGCCTGGCTCTAATGCTTCATCGGGCCGGAACCACATCCATTCATCATTCCAGATGAAACTTCCCTTCACTGTCGGGGCAAGATCGAAGTGGTCTTGTGCGCTTTCGATATCCATCGGTTCGCTGAATTCAACGCCCACCCAACTCGTTGAACTCACGACATCGCCATCCCCAGGCTTGGTCCGCAGCATCTCAGGTCCTCCACTGAGCATCAACAGGATAACGGTGGCTGCGATGGCAACAAAACCCAATATTATTGCAAGGTATCCTTTTCTTCCCAATCTCATTTCGATTATTCCACCTCATCCCCAGGAAACATGTTCATCCGCGATTCAATAGGTGCATATGATAACCTCATTTCCACGGTAACGAAGTTCGTTAAAGCATACAATCACACGATCCTGGTCCTCCCTAAAAGCTTTTTTGGATCGACTTTGTCAATCCAGCGTCATTTACTTTCGGACTATATTTCGGTCATTTTTGCTTGAACCATAATTCTTACCCCCACCCCTCTTTGCCCTCCACCATTGGCTTCACCATCGGGGGGGAGGATGGTTCTTGTGTGAATGGGGGGTCAGCGGGGTGAGGCGAAGTTCATTCCAACAATAAATTTTCCCTTTCGCTTGGAGAAATTAATTGAATAGTGTCCTTCATCCGAGGGAGTATCATGTGATACTTGGGTACTTGCGTGGGTGGATAGATGTCATTATCAATTACAATTCAAGAAATATCTCTCTCCAAAGTGTTGTCCAAAGTTCGGTGCCTCATCCGCGGCTTCAGCCAGAAGGAAAGCTAACTCGCTTGACTTCGCTTCGAAGCATTGTATACTAGTGCTAACACGTGTCAGCAGCCGGAGGAGGGGAAGGATGGGACGCGTGAGAGCCCGCGATGTGGCAGATCTTGCGGGCGTTTCCCGTACCACGGTTTCATTTGTATTAAACAACGTTCCAGGTATGCGCATCAGCGAGGAGACGCGCCAGCGTGTCCTCGAAGCTGCCCGTGAATTAGATTATCACCCTGATGCCTCTGCACGCCGGCTTGTAACTGGCAAGACGCGTATCCTGGCATACGTCGAACGTCAGGCCCCGGAGCATGCTTTCGCGGATGCATTCATGCCCCAGGTGCTACGTGGCGTCCACGACGCTGCTGCAACCTCCAGCTATGAAGTCCTATTCGCCCCCATTCCTCTAGAACTGAGCGACGGCCGGTTTTCGCGCCTGCTGCGCGGTCGCCACGTTGACGGCATCATCCTTTCCGGCCCAAGGGTGGACGATGAAGAACTCCGACAATTGATCGAAGCCAACTCCCCCATCGTCCTCCAGGGACAATGGCCCGAGTTATCCGTTGCCTCTGTTGATGTGGACAACATCAAGGCTGCCAGATTGGCAACGGAGCACCTGATCCTTGCGGGTCACACCCGTATCGGGATGATCGTACACGCTCCGGAGGCATTCACTGCCGGCGCTGCCCGTCTTCAGGGATATTGTGAGGCACTCTCGGCCCACGGTCTTGCATTTGATCCTGGAATGGTTGAATTCGCCAACTTTACGCCCACCAGCGGTGAAGAAGCTTTAGACAACCTTCTTCGACACAAACCCTCCCCATCCGCCGTTTTCATCAGCAGCGACACGGTTGCTATCGGCGCAATCCGGACAGCGCACGAGAGGGGGATCCACATCCCTGATGATCTTGCCATTGTGGGATTTGACGATATCCCCATGTCAGTGTACCTGGAGCCGGCACTGACGACGGTTCGCCTACCAGCCTACGGCCTGGGCTGGGCAGCTGCCGATCTGCTCATTCGAATAATTGACGACGAGGAAACGCGCGAAGCCAAGATACTACTCGACACCGAACTCGTGATTCGCGGATCTTGTGGTTCAAGAGATCGCTATACGAAGAACGTGATATAACTGTCATTACCCACATGGATGCTTTTTTAGCCAGTGGAGGTTTCTAGAAAGCCTCCTATGGCGGAAGAAAGGAGGCAGCTAAGTTCAGTATCTGGAAGATAACCGTTCCTTTCTAACAACGTTTTTTAGGAGGAGAAATATGAAGAGCAAGTTATTCGCACTTCTTTCACTGGTCATGGTCTTTAGTATATTGTTGGTTGCGTGCGCGGGCACGCCCACGCCCACTGAAGAAGCAATGGCACCTACGGAAGCCCCCGAACCGACCGAAGAGCCCATGGTTGAAGAAGTGATTGATTGTATGGATGCCGCTCCCGGTGATACGCTGACTATCTTCTCGCAGTGGAGCGGTGCCGAGGAGGAAAGCATTCTATCTATATTCGCTCCATTTGTAGAGGAATGCGGCATTGAGATCGTCAACGAAGCATCACGCGATTTGGCCGTCCTAGATGCAAGAGTCAAGAGCGATCCTCCTGACCTCCTCTTCTGGCCCGACATCGCGCCTCTGAACCTCTACCCCAATGAACTGCAAGATCTCGATGCCATTGGCGCAGACGCCACCAGCTATGCCAGTTTCTGGCTCGATTTTGGGACGGTGGCGGGACGCTGGTTAGCAGTGCCCGTAAAAGCCGATATCAAGACCATCATCTGGTACAGCCCAATCCAATTTGAGACATTCGGCTACGACGTACCAACCAGCTTTGAGGATCTAGATGCACTTGTTGAGCAAATGGTAGCCGACGGCAATGTTCCCTGGTCGATGGGTATGGAGAGTGGACCCGCCACTGGGTGGACCGGCTCAGACTTCATTCAGGACGTGATGCTCGTTCAGCAGGGACCTGATTACGTCAACAGTCTCATTGCTGGCAGCATCGACTATGATGACGCTGGCGTTGCGCAGGCCTATGCGACCTATCAGAAATGGGCTTCAGATCCGACTTACACAGTCGGAGGCGGAACCGGAACTGTGAATACGGGATTCCTGGATGCGATCTACAAGCCATTTTCCGACCCACCGGAAGCAATGATGGTCAAGCAATCTGGATTCGCTGGTGGTGCAGTAACTGATCAATTCCCGGATCTCGAATACGGGATCGACTTTGACTTCTTCGCATTCCCCGGTGCACAAGGAATGCAAGGCGGTGCAGACTTCTTGATGGCTTTCGGCGATTCCCCTGCCACACAAGCTGCGCTCGCCTTCATCGCTGGTCCTGAGGGAGGGAAAGCTTGGGCTGCATCCGGTTTCGATCTTTCACCCAACCGTCATGCCACGGGCAATTACGCTGACGCACAGTTGGCGAAGAAGGGCGACGCTTTAGCTGGCGCTTCAGGTTTCACCTTTGACCTGGGAGACGCCATTGGAGCTCCCTTCAATTCAGCGGAATGGAAGGCCGTTGTCGATGTCGCTCTGGGCGGTGATATTGAAACTGCTCTAGCAGGTGCCGCTGCAGGTCAACGAGATAGCCTCGCCCTGGCTCCCAAGATCGACTGCAAGGGAGCGTCAGAGGGTGATACGCTGACTGTCTTCTCTCAGTGGAGTGGAGCAGAGGAAGAGAGCATCTTAACCATCCTGGCACCTTTCGCCTCTGAATGTGGAATTGAAATCGTCAATGAGGCCTCGCGTGATCTAGCTGTCCTGAATGCACGTGTAGCTAGCGATCCACCAGACATCCTCTTCTGGCCCGATATCAGCCCTATCGCCCTTTACAGCGATCAATTACAGGCGCTGACCGGACTAGGTGCGAATCCAGATAACTATGCTGGGTTCTGGGTGGACTTCGGCTCGGCCGATGGCAATTGGTATGCCGCTCCTGTCAAGGCTGATATCAAGACCATTATCTGGTACAGCCCCATCCAGTTCGAGACCTTCGGCTATGAAGTACCGACAACTTTTGCAGATCTCGAAGCCCTCGTGGAACAGATGGTTGCTGATGGCAATGTTCCCTGGTCGATGGGAATGGAAAGTGGTGAAGCAACCGGATGGACGGGCTCGGATTTCGTTCAGGATGTGATGCTCGTCCAACAGGGGCCCGAATATGTGAACGACTTGATCTCGGGAGATATCCCCTATGACGATCCAGGTGTGGTTCAAGCCTACGAAACGTACGTCGCTTGGGCTTCCAGCGAAACATATACCGTCGGTGGTGCCACGGGCACACTCAATACTGGCTTCCTGGATGCGATCTACAAGCCATTCTCCGACCCGCCGGAAGCGATGATGGTGAAGCAATCCGGCTTTGCGGGAGGGGCCGTTGTGGATCAATTCCCCGACCTGGAGTATGGTATCGACTTTGATTTCTTCGCCTTCCCAGGTGCCCAAGGCATGCAGGGTGGCGCTGACTTCGTAATGGCCTTTGGCGACTCACCCGCTGCTCTAGCGGTCATCACGTTCTTGACAAGCGCCGAAGGTGCAACCAGTTGGGCGCGAGCTGGCTTCGACCTCTCACCAAACGTATGGGCTGTGGGCAAATACACTGACCCACAACTGGCTAAGAAGGCTGAAGCACTTGCAAGCGCAGCAGGGTTCACCTTTGACCTTGGAGATGCAATCGGTGCTCCATTCAACACTGCTGAGTGGACAGCGCTCATCGATGCGGTTTCAGGTGAGGATATTGCTACCGCATTGGCTGCGGCAGCCGCTGCACAAGCTGATGCACTAGGTCAATAGCATTCACAATGATGGTGCTGGGGCATTCCTGCCCCAGCACCACTTTCAAAGAAGGGAGTCAATCCCACAATGGCTGCTCCCAAGATCATGCAGCAGGGGCGTGTTGTCCCCTGGCTTTACTTACTCCCCTCGCTTTTCATCATTATCATATTCATTGTCTATCCCATATTCAACACGGTTTCGCTAAGCTTTCGAGACCGCACAGGTAAAAACCCCGCTGCAGAGGAGTGCCGCGAGGGTGCACCTTGTTGGGGGACTTTCGAGAACTACCGATATACCCTCACCAACCCAGAAATGACCACTGCCCTCCGGAACAACGCCCTGTGGCTCCTGGTGATGGTGCCGATCACCGTCGCAGCTGGGCTTGCTGTGGCGGTCTTGGCTGATCGGGTAAAGTACGAGACCCTGGTGAAATCGATCATCTTTATGCCCATGGCGATCTCCTTCATCGGCGCAGGGGTGATCTGGCGTTTCATGTACGCCATCGAAGCCGGGGAACAGGCGGATCAGGTTGGGCTTTTAAATGGAATCCTGGTTGGGCTTGGTTTCGAGCCTGTTGCTTGGCTTAGTACATCCGGGATCAACAACTTCATGCTTATGCTGGTGGGCGTATGGCTCTGGGCAGGTTTCTGCATGACGATCCTATCTGCAGCACTTAAATCTCTCCCTGAAGAAGTGTTGGAAGCGGCAGAGGTCGATGGCGCCAACGGCTGGCAGACATTCTGGAAGATTATGTTCCCCATGATCATGCCGACTGTCACTGTGGTGCTGACTACCATGACGATCATCATCCTGAAAATCTTCGACATCGTTTTTGTGATGACCGGGGGAAATTTCGGCACGGAAGTGATTGCCAACCGGATGTTTGAAGAGATCGTCACCAACGTTGGACGATCGACCGCCGTTGCGGTCTTACTCCTTATTCTTACCATCCCGGTGATGATCTACAACATGTATCGTTTTCGACAAGAGGAGGCCGTGCGATGAAGCCCTTCTCTCGTCTCAATCAATTTTTCGGAAAATTACCCGTCCACCTAGCTTTAATCGTAATGGTGCTAATCTGGCTGATTCCAACCCTGGGTGTATTTGTTACCTCTTTTCGCTCACGTGAGGATGTGCGTACAACAGGATGGTGGACCGTATTTCTACCTGCCGAACAAGAAGGGGTTGAAGAATACGCCACCTACTGTGGCGAGTGCCACGGCGAAGACGGCGCATTACTCGCTAACGCAGATCTATCAGATCCAGTAGTTCTTGAAGCCTTCCCGCGTTCGAACCGATTGCTCGTCGCTTTACGCCAGGAGATCGACGGCGAACCGCACATGAAGGATCCCACACTCCCCGAAAATCCTAATGAAGCATTGGAGATACTTGCCCCCATTCTCACCTACATCAATGAAACTCTCATAGCTGGTGGAGAAGGTGGTGGCCCGCAGCTAACCCCGCGCAATTACGCCGATGCTCTGGTTGGGTATAAGGGGACTCAGGACTATCTCACCGATTGCGAAGAGGGCGTGGAAAGTACCCTGGCTAAATTCGATTGTAACTCCAGCGATATACTGAGCGAAGAGGGGATGGGACGTGCATTTCTGAATACGCTCATCGTTACGATCCCAGCCACTCTCTTGCCCATAATCTTCGCTGCATTTGCGGCATATTCCTTTGCTTGGATGGATTTCCCCGCTCGGCAGTGGATCTTCGCTCTACTGGTGGGATTACAGATCATTCCCCTACAGCTTGCTCTGGTGCCAATCGCCCAGCTGTACTCTGAGGTGGGGTTGCAGAGCACCTTCGTGGGAATCTGGCTCTTCCATACCGCATTTGGACTTCCCTATGCCATCTACCTCATGCGTAACTTCCTAGGATCACTGCCAAGGGAGATCTTCGAATCGGTTTATATCGATGGCGCCAACCACTTTACAGCTTTCTGGCGCCTTGCGATTCCCCTGTCGATACCCGCGATCGCATCGTTAGCGATCTTTCAATTCCTATGGATTTGGAACGACTTCCTTGTTGCTAAAATCTTCCTTGGATCACAGCCAGTACTCACTGTTCAAATTACGAACCTGATCGACCCTCGAGGGCAAAACTGGCACATCCTCACGGGTGCGGCCTTCCTCTCCTTCATCGTACCCATGTTGATATTCTTCGGACTCCAGCGCTTCTTCGTGCGTGGACTTCTGGCCGGGTCGGTTAAGGGATAGACAACGATCAACGGTAGTGCTATACATATGCCGGCATCTTCATCCAGAGGATGCCGGCGTACTACATCCCGCGAAAGACTAGTAGCCTGAATGGTGTGGGTGTTATTGGAATTAGCATGAACATCACCAGGAGGCAGAATGGTTGAAAAGGTGAACTATGCCTTCGACGAGCAAAACCGATTCGTCATCGAAAACTACAATTGGGCAAAACCTTTTTCAGGCTTCTTGCCGGGGATCGCCGGTCAGTTAGGAATCCCTCTCTGGGCGTACTACGTCAATAGAGGTCAAGCTATATGCAGCCTGGGCTCGCGTGATAAAGACGGCGCAATCCTGGAGTTCCTGTCTTTCAACCGCGCCTGCCAACTGGTGGGTTTACTGGGATATCGAACATTCTTACGATTCGCCGATGGCCCGGTCTATGAACCCTTTCGCAGAGTACGTGGACACGCAGCTCAACAGAAACTCCTGATCTCATCACCCGAGATTTCGGTCCTTGAACGCAATAATGAAATAAACCTCGAGTGCTCAGTTACCTTTTTCCCGTTGGTCTCGATGCCGCTCTCAGGGCTCGTCCGCCGAATCACCATCACAAATCTCAGTGAAGAAGAACGAGAACTCCAATTGATTGACGGTGTCCCTCGGCTCCTGCCTCATGGTGTCACATTTGAACATGTGAAAGTCATTTCCAGACATATTGAAGGGATGATGGGTGTTTTCGAGCTCGAAGGAATCCATCTCTTTCGTTTAAAACAGACTGCCGCAGATCGCCCAGAAGTAAGCGAGTTGAATGCTGCAAATTATTACCTCTCAACGATAGGGGAAGGAGCGCTGCCCCATAACTCTTATCTGGTAGATCCCGAAGTTTTGTTCGATACGCCCAACGATTTCACCTACCCATGGGGATTCGAAGATCATTCCATCGAGGAGTTACTTGCCAGGCCCCAAATGCGAGAAAACCGCACACCCTGTGCATTCACCGCACTCCGTATCATGCTGGAGCCGGGTGGTTCAGAAACGCTCTATTCCGTAATCGGACACACCTCGGCAGAAGAACCCCTACGTCAACTCTGTGAAGCTTTGGACACAAGTTTCTTTAAAAGGAAGCGTGTTGAAAACCAAGAACTCATTGATCGCATCAAAAACACTGCCTTTACAGCAAGCAATCATCCGCTCTTCGATCAATATTGCCAGGAGACTTTCCTGGAAAATGTCATGCGCGGTGGAATGCCGACATTCTTTGAATGGGAGGGGAAATCACACGTATTCTACACATACTCACGCCAAAACGGTGACCTTGAGCGTGATTACCACTGGTTTGTACTCGAACCCACCTATCTCTCTCAGGGAAATAGCCACTTCCGGAGCATCTGCCAGAACCGTAGGATGGATACGTGGTTTTTCCCAAAGATCGAGGAACACAATATTTTCATGTTCATGAATTTGATCCAGACCGATGGATATAACCCATTAGTCGTAAATGGTCAACGGTACGTCTCAGATCGCCCTGAAGCAATCAAATCATATCTCAAGACACTTCTCGACGATCCTTTCCTTGTCGAAGAACTACTCAACAACCTTTCAAAGCCATTCACACCTGGAGAATTAATCCTCTGGATTGACCAACATCATCCCATCACTGAAAGAAGTTGTAGGACCATCCTCGGAAAAGTCCTGCCTCATTGCCGTACATTGGAAATTGGCGATATCCATGAAGGATTTTGGGGCGACCATTGGCTTTATCTCATCGACCTTCTCGAGAGTTTCTTGTTGATTTACCCAGACCGGTTGAAAGAAGTTTTATTGGAACGAAATGACTACTCATTTTTCGACAATCCTGATGTTGTCCAACCACGCTCGAAGAAGATCGTGATCCAGAAGTGGCGGGTGAGACAATACGGCGCAGTTTTGCGAGATCCGGAAAAGGCGGCATTGATCGAATCAAGGAAGATCGACCGGAACAGGGTCCGCACCAGTAATGGGAAAGGAGAGGTTTACAGGACCAATCTTCTGGTCAAATTGCTTTGCGTGCTTGCCTGCAAAATTGCCACACTCGATCCATTCGGGGTAGGTATCGAGATGGAGGCGGACAAGCCTGGATGGAACGACTCCATGAATGGGCTCCCGGGATTGTATGGTTCTTCTTTGTGCCAGACCCTGGAGCTCCTTCGCGCATTTCGATTTCTAGAAGACAGCCTCTCACAGCCGGGCATTTCCGAGACAGACTCATATCCTGTTTATCGCGAATTAGCGACATTCATTCGAGGTCTGACCCATACGCTCAATAACGGCGTGGGCCTTGAAGACCAGGCCAATCTCAAGAAATGGGATGATTTACACGGGTTACTTGAAGCTTACCGCACGAAAACGCGACTTGGGATCGGTGGAGAAGAGGAAGACTTCACGATTAGGGAGTTCCTCGAATTTACCAAGTGCGGTAGAGATTGGCTTGAGGGTATCTTCTCACATCAGCCAGATGATCGCCTTTTCGACCCCGACGGAGTACCGTACACGTATTATATTAATGACATTGTTCAATATGAGATCGCCGAATCCGATCGGTCTCGATTGGATGATGAAACACAAAGAGTATTCACCAAACCCACTCTCTTCCAGCGGAGGCCGACCGCCCTATTCTTGGAAGGTCCAGTCCATTACATCAAGCTCTTCCCGGAAAAAGCGAGAGATGTTGTCGATTCAGTGCGTCGTAGTAAGCTTTTTGATAAAAAACTCAACATGTTTAAAGTCTGTGAATCGCTCCGCAACCAACCCTTAGAGATAGGGCAGATTAAAGCCTATGCATCAGGCTGGATCGAGAACGAATCGATATACACCCACATGGAGTTCAAGTGGCTATTAGAAATACTTCGAAGCGGATTGGCAGATGTTTTCTTCGACGAGATGCAGCTTGCGCTTCCGCCGTTCTTGCACCCGGAAATTTACGGACGGAGTACCCTGGAGAATTGTTCATTTATTGTAAGCAGCGCATTTCCCGATGAACGGCTCCATGGGCAGGCCTTTCAGCCGCGCCTAAGCGGAGTCAACGCGGAGATGCTAGAGATCTGGACACTCATGGTGGCAGGCCCCAAACCTTTTCGCATGGACGTGGAGGGGTCTCTCAGGTTCAAACTCGACCCAATATTACCGGATTGGCTCTTCACCAGTGAGGGCAAGCGTCACTTGTTTTGGAATCCAGGTGATGAATGGACAGAGATCTTCATCCCTCAAGACACCTTCGCATTTCGCTTTCTCGGGAAAACATTAGTGGTTTACCATAATCCTTCATGTAAATCGACATTCGGCCCTGAAGGCGTTATAGTCTCCGGATGCACTTTCACCTTCCAGGACAATACTTCGCAACACGCGGATGGGAGCGAATTCTCAACTGAACTCGCCCGAGCAGTGCGTGACGGTCGGGTTGTTCGAATGGATGTTCAACTGAAATAGATGTTCAGAATGGGAAGTTTGAAATTACTGAGATTCTAAGGTTGGTTCTGGCGTCGCCGTCGCGATGAAAACGCCGATCAACCACCCAACCTCCCCTGCTTCTGTCCTGACCTGTATCCAAACTACGCCTTCGATTTCAACAGGTCCTCCGATCAACTCCAGGTACATTCCGTCGAACAAACCTTCTATTGCGGAACCCCCTGGACTCTCCCGCAGGATCACGCCCACTCCTCCTGTTCTCGCAACGACACCGACAACTGGTGTTGGTGTAACGGTGGGAGTTGATGTCAACGTAGGCACGGGTGTTTCTGTCGGTACCGGTGTCTGAGTTAAGGTGACAGTATGAGTGGGTAGGACTGTTGGTGTAGGTGTCTGTGTTGGCTCAATCACAATGGGAGCTTCTGTCGGTGTCGTGTAAACAAGAATCCCGGCTCCCAAGCTTAAGAGGCTCAAGACGACGATCAGACTGAACAGGAACACTGATCCCAGGTATGATCTGGCATTTCGAGTCAGCGGCTTGAATCCAAGGGCGATAAATGTGATCGCTGATGCTGCCAGCGCCCAACTCAAATGAAGGCTAAATTTAAGCAGGGCCTCTGACCAGATACTTACATCTTCCCGCACAAACCCAACAGCAGCAGCCCCAAATGGCAACAGCACCCCATAAGCCAATGCCACGCTCGGCAATGGGGAGAGCTGTCCGTCACGGGTTAATCTCAGGGTGAATGCAACCGCGGCAATTACCACCAAGGCAAAGTCATAGGGATTAATATTGATGAGGGTATAGAGTAACAATGAAGGATCAATTGCCCCAGCCCAGAATCCACCACTAAAGCCTGCCGTAAGACCGAAGAGGGCAAGCATGACCAAAAACGTCAGCAGCATGCGCAGGAAGAAGCCTACCCTGCCGAGTGTTGTTGCCACAGCCAGGCCAAGGATGGGCGCTAACCTCGGGGCTACGAGCATGCCTACGATGAATAATACGAGTTGATCCATTCGGTACCCGATGCCGATGAAAGCTCCCGAAAGGATCGCTAACGCATAGGTCCCAATTCCGGGAGATAGCACCAGGGCTAGCTTATCGAGATAACCGCTACGCTCCTCAGCACGGAGGGAGCTCAAACGTCTCTTCGCCTGCCGGCGACGAGCCGGCGATAGGGCGGTAGGATTCTCGGGGGAACCGGACTCCGGATGAGTCATTGTCGCAACGTCGCCACTAATCGCATGGGATTTTCAATGAGGTCAAGCGCGGTTTCGATATCGGGCACAGCAATATCTGCAGCCTGCAGCGTTTCGATCGACGCTCCTTCCTTGGAAAGTATGCAGATACCGATCACCGCTTCGCTCAGCATCCCGGAGTCATTAGCTCCCTGACCAAGTGCCACCACTCTCTCAGGTCCCAATTGGCGCACATAATCAGCTTTTGCCAGAGCTTCCTCACCTTCAGGTATCCTAACTGCCTGGATCCCTAACTGTTGATCGATGAGGTCCTGCCTTCCATGGGTATCTGCTGTGAGCAGGTGGAGAGTGAGTCGATCGGAAAGGCGTAGGATTGCGCTTACAACCCCAGGGATGAGATTTCCATCAAGCGCGAGTGTGCCGTTAACGTCGGAGACCAAGTGATCCAAACGAATCACTCCTCGACCAGGGATGTTCAACTCAATCATAGCGAGCTCCGGGAGGAAAATGCGAGCCTCGCGTTCGTACCCTTCACTGGAGAGGATTATAGCATTGGGGAATGCGGTAATCAAAAGACGGAATGGAAGCTATAAGCTATTAGCTGTTAGCTATTCGCTTTAAGCTATAAGCCGTAAGCGATAAGCTTTCAGCATAAGAGATCCGGAATTAGGGATCAGATATCAGTTGATCAGTCAACGGGTGAAGGCATCGACAGGTCAAAGGATCAACATGTGTGCCTTATTGACTTATCCACATATTGACCTCTTGACTCGTCGACCGATTACCTGATATCTGCTCCCTGATTAACTGCTTTCTTATTCCCCGATACCTGATTCCTTCTTGAGTTCTTGACATATCAACCCATCAACTGATTAACTGATTCCTGATAACCGATTCCTGATCCCCATTCGTTCTTGACAAATCGATAATCATCGATATAATATCATATAGACGGATATCGATATGAAAGAAGAATCCATTGACACCGTGGAATTTGCCAAGGCATTAGCCGATGAAACCCGCCAGAAGATCATGGCCTTATGTTGCTGTAACCAATTAAGTGTCAACGACATCGTTGAGGCCACTGATGTGGCGCAACCTACGGTCTCGCACCACCTGAAGATCTTGAAAGATGCCGGCCTGGTAACCGCCGAGCGCCGGGGCAAGCAAGTGCTGTACAGCCTCAACCAGGAGCGCCTGGCGTCCGCATGCTGTGTGGTTGCGGACAACTTCGCACCGGATCATCCAGTTGAGGTAGTTGAGTAACATGACCACGCTGTGTTTTTTTGGCAATACGTATCGAAGTATGTAAATTTATCGATCATTGAGGAGAGATGATGATGGCAGAAAAAGTAGAACAAGAATCACCCGATGAAGTGCGTTCACATGTTCGGGATCACTATGGAAAGATCGCGTCAGAATTTGAATCATCATCGACCGCGAGTTGTTGTGGTCCTGCCGAGCCTGTTAGCTGCGGTTGCGGTCCGGAGGAGGTCGTCGATCTTGATCTGGCCAAGATGATTTATGAAACTCCTGATGTTGGCGAACTCCCGGAGGACGTCACCGGACTGTCACTAGGCTGTGGCGATCCCATCACACTGGCTTCTCTCAAGCCCGGCCAGACCGTGCTTGATTTGGGATCTGGCGGTGGCATCGATTGCTTCCTTGCAGCGAAACAAGTCGGTGAAACTGGCCATGTGATCGGTGTGGATATGACAGCTGCGATGATTGAGAAGGCACGTGCAAACAAAGCTAAAGTCGGCGCCGAGAATGTCGAGTTCCGGTTGGGCGAGATCGAGCATTTGCCAGTCTCAGACGAGACAGTGGATGTGGTCATTTCTAATTGTGTCATCAACCTCAGCCCCGACAAGCCTCAGGTTTTCCGTGAAGCATATCGTGTGTTGCGACCTGGCGGACGCTTGGCTATTAGTGACATCGTCACAGGCGGCCCATTACCGGAGGAAGTGAAAGAAAGCATGGCCGCGTGGGCCGGGTGCCTCGCTGGAGCACTCGAGATGAATGACTACATCGCCGCGATCGAAAGTGCTGGTTTTGTCGATGTACAACTTGAGCCAGTATATTTCGACAAAGCAATGGTGGATGAGGCTGTTGATCAACTTGGCCTACGAGAGACCGTCGAGTCCGGAGATGGATCACGGCGAAAAGCTATAATCGTTGAGGATGGTAAGGCCAGGGAGATCGATTTAGGTGATGATGTCCAAGCTGCCGACGACGCGCTTTATCAAGCTGTCTTCAGCGCAAAAGTTACGGCGAGGAAACCATAAGTTTGTTCGAAAAAAGTTGAGAGATTTTCGTCCCCAATAATTCTCATTTCACATTAGGGCGTTCAATTGAACGCCCTTTACTTAACCCTTGCGAAGGTTTAAGCGAACCGCAGGTTCGCCGACCTTCGCAAGGGTTCATCAGCAAATTGATTTCATTATTGCCACCGGCGCCGCCGGTAGCCAACGGTAAGCCGTTGGACTTCTACCATTCGATGCAGATTTCCATTTCCATCGGCCACATTACACTCGTAGGGGCGCACGGCGGTCCGCCCCTACAACCTTACATGAAACATACTGAGTGCTCGATAATCAAGGGGTCAATGAGAAACCCTTATTGACCCTTCGACTTATCAACCTTTTGACCCCTACAAAAGCATTTATATTGATCGAGGATAATCCCCTACTAACCGCAATTTCAGGATTATTAAAGGTACGTTCCCCCCCGAGCCACACTCCGGATTGCAGTGATCAACTCGCTCGGTGCCGCATATTTAGGAACAAAACCCGATACGCCCACCTCCAAGATATTCTTCACGTATTCCTTATCATCATGGATCGTCAACACCACAACAGCGGTATTCGGACAAAACTCCTTGATTGCGGCTATAGCCTCGATCCCCGAGTGATCTGGCAAATCGATGTCTATGACAACGACATCAGGGCGAAGCGAGTTCACTATACTTATCGCTTTCTCTGCTGTGGCTGCCTCACCGACAATAACCAAATCATTTGCTCCCTCAAGAAGCATTTTCAGCCCCAAACGAACTGTTGGGTGATCGTCCACCAACAGGATGCGAATAGTCACGATTGATGCCTCATTACCAAACGAATTGAATCATGAACCGCCAGTCGCTACCTATCCTATTTGCTCATAAGAATAAAAACTCTATGTATGGGCAGATACAGTAAAGTGGTCACGTTGAAAGGATAGCTAGTCAAGAGGGGCAGTCGTTTCTAATGGTTCCCTGATGCTCGCAGCAGCTTGAACTCGCATCGCGCTTAATCTGGTTCGCAAGGTTTTACCCACTTCTTTCATGACGGTGTAACCATAATCCCTGTTTTCATCACATATCCGTCTCAAACTTTCCGCCTCGATCTCAAGCAATGATCCATCCTTGCTTGCGACTCCACTGCCTGTGAGTACATGTGGCTCCAACAAGGCCGACCAGGCCATTGCATCACCCGCCACCAATGTATCCGCGACAACCTCTCGGTCATCACCTAACCTGTACACGATAGCAACCTCGCCGGATTTAAGAAACATCAGATGTCTGGCTGTATTCCCCTCACTAAAGAGACGATCACCAGCCACGAAATCACGATTTCTACTGATCGAAGCTATATCTCGTAATAACACCCCTGGCATGCCGGCAAAATGTGGGTAACGCTTTAATTCTTCAGTTGAGATCATATTAGCCCTCCTACGGTGCATTTCCTTAGATAGGACCTTGAAACTTCCTTACCGCCCAGCTATCTGGTAATCTAAAACATGTACCTACTATCTCAAGGAATGCAAAATTATTCTGTCAGGAGAGCTTGATAATCTCTGTGGGGAATGCTTGGATGCTTCTAAGTGGACTTTACGCCAATCCATTATGCATTTCCATTTCACATCCCACTTCAGCACATTGTTTCGCCCTGTCGAATCCGAGCTTAATGGCTTTCAACGCCAGTGCCGCCACGCAAATTGACGTAATCTTCAACCACTTTGTCCGAAACTTTTCGACTTAAATACCGGCGTCCATCATGTACCACTCGAACGGCATCTACAATCTCAGCTCCAGCAGTTTCCTTCAATAGATAACCTCGCACACCCGCTTGTAGCGCAAGGAAGGCATATTCGCTTGAGGCGTGGATTGCAAGGATGATGACCCGAGTGTTCGGACTTCTTTCATAGATTTGCTGTGTTGCTTCGATTCCGTCCAATTCGGGCATGGTGATATCCATAACTACAACATCGGGTTTTAACTCGGCAGCTTTTCTAACCGCTTCTTTCCCATTTACGGCACTTCCGACGACACTCATATCGGGTTGAGTATTCACAAGAAAACACATCCCGTCACGAACTGTGTCATTTTTGTCAGCTACGAGTACAGCGATGCACATCACTTGACCTTATCAAAATCCCGGGTTCCCCGCGATGAGTGGCGCCTCAGAGGATAAGTCCCCAAGCCAATTCAATTTTCATGTAAAGGCCACCAATGGGTAGAGAGGGAGGACCACGCCCCAGACAACCCAAGCAAGTATCAATGCGACAACTGGGAGAAACATAGACAGAAGTAGGCTGCCTCTCATTCTTCGGTTGCATGGCCACTCAGGCGCGGCTCTCATCCACTTCTCATAGGAAACCCAGGCTGCCATGGATTTTGACAGCGCTTCCATCTCGACCGCACAATGTGGAACATCTTTGGCTGTCCCTTTTAACGTTCGGCTTGTCGCCTCAAGCTTGTCATGGACCACTTCCAATTCCTGATTCTTTGCTTTGACCATGGCGCGGTGTGTACTCAGTAAATTGATAAAAAAGAGCGACAATGCCGCCATGATGAGTGCACCGAATATGATTGCTCTTTTAAGGTTTTCTGTGGGATCGGAAGTAGGAATGAGGAAAAGCATGCTCAGTGTGATGCTGCCCATGAATGTAAGTGTGATTCCCAAACTCCAGCGAGCGATGGATTCTAAAGGCTTAAGGTCGAAGAAATTGATTCGTAGAGGCCGCCGGAGCATTCTTGCGAACTGCCTGTTAGCCATAAATACGTTGTAAACCAACCAGAAAATCAAACTAAACATCAATCCACCAGAGATCGCCAAGTAAATTCCAAGCCATATAGAAGGTTCTGACCACGGTCGCAGGATCAAATTTCCAATCACCATACCGACGGCTACTGCAAACCATTCGCCTCGTCGAAATCTAGGAGTTTTATCTACCATCGAACGATGAAATGCCAATTCATCTATTTGAACAACTGATTTGATTGCAATCATAGCCTGGCTGCACAGAGCTTCTAATATTGGCCATGTCAGTAAGAGGAAGCAAATTATCACCGGCCCTGTGAGAGCCTTGACCCAGTAGGTGGCATCGATTGGATTGTCTAAGACAGTATCCAGGTAAACAGTGATGACTAATAACAATAAGATCACCATAGTCACCACCCCTGCTATCTGGGTCCTTGAAAGCTTGGTTCGCCTCATCGATTCATCGAAGATGGTTCTGTGGGTTGATAAGGCCGGATGTGAAGCCATTCTTGTCTCCTCCGATAGGCACTAAAGGTCTTGATACTTATTTCCATTTCTCGGTTTCATTCTCACATCATTCAGAATAACTGGATTGAAGGTTACAACAGTATCGGGAGAGTCTGACATTCAGTGTAGGGAGACCCCTTATCCTATGGGGTAGAGCATTTGAAAATCTGCCAATGGTGTGTATTCATTCACCTCTTACGTCTGAATAAGTGACTAATAAAAGTGATGTTTCAAGGTGCTTGGAACACTCACAGAGGAGAACGATAAGGCTCAAGAAAAACATGGGCTGGTGGGATCGAGCGATGCGGTTAACATGGGGGTTGATCCTTATCCCAATTGGCTTGTTCGTATTGGGAGGTCTCGAAGGTCGAATTATCGGCATCCTCGTGGCAACCTTCGCGTTCATGCCCATTCTGTCAGCCGCCACAGGATTCTACTGGATATACGCGCCTTTTGGCTTCTTCACACTCAGTAAAAGAGAACGTTCATTGCGCGAATCAAAGTAACCGAAACTTCTGGATTGCAGATGACTGAATACAGGATCACCTTCTGGATACCAGTCGGCTGAAAAGTAACGAACAAGGTTGTGGAGAAATGCGTAACCTTGACACCCGTAAGGACTGCTTAATCACACTTAATCCCTTAAGTACCAACGGCGGTAGCTAAGCAGTATCAACAAAAGCACCAACTGGATCAGTGTGGCCGTAATCGCCGAAAACTGCGAAATATAAAAGTATTGCATCTGTATAGCGACCAGCGAAATTACAAAAGCAGAAATAGCCAACTTCAGACCGAGCTCTTCATTTCTGACAAGCCAAGCAATGAGAGCGACGAGCATCAAGATACCGATTACGACCTGAACCGCAATGAGAGGAATACGCCACTGGATAACCTGGCCCGTCACAGTGGGAATCCTTAATATCAATACGGAAATGAACCCTATCACAAAAACCAACCACAGGATCATCACAATGGATATGATCACGCGATGGGTACGTCGGCCCAATCGTTGGCCAATCGCATCCACCCATGCGACGATCCGTTTCCAATTGTCAAGTTCTGCTACCACTAGATGGAGATTTTCATCATGTAAATAAGTACTGAGAGTCTTCGCAAGCGCCGCGATTTCTTCGCGTCCCGACCCAACCGCGATGGCCAACTGATTCTCAATTCGCGCAGCTTCTTCCGAATCCAAATCGCCATCTAATAAATCCTGCAGGCCCTCAAAGGCATGATACAAGGCCTTGCGGGGGTCGTCCTTCTGCGGTCGGCGAAAGAGGAGGTAGACAAAAACGTTGAGGAGAAAGAATCCATAAATGAGAGCCAGCGCTGGAGGAAAGAAGTAATCATTGGTTTGGGTAATGAATTTACCGACCTCATCAATGAAAAGTCCAATACCTAACCCGCTCAAGAGCGCGCTTGCCTGGAGAGCCCAGCGATTGGCCCATGCAAGGGGCAATAACACAGCGACAAACAATAATAGTCCACCCCAAAGCGCGTGGGCGATGTGCAAAACGCTGTTGCCAAGCTGGGGGAAGCCCGCGAGTTGCAGGCCCACACGGGTCAATATTACTGTGAGGGCGAATGCAACCAGGGATATCAATATATAATCCTCAGCATGATCACGTCTTACCACTGATCGGATCTTCTTCTGCCCAATGTCCATGGTTGCCTCCTCCAAAAGCGAGTTGTTCCAGCGTTCTTCTTTCGAACGACCCAGGAAAGCAGGAGTAATAACTGCTTGTCTCCGGTACAAAAGCGGATCGAGGTATTTTGCGTCACCACTACGCTTTGGGCATCGCTCTCGATCGGCCAGTCCAGAAGATCAAGTTTTTGTACAGCATCCAGCTTATAAAGCCAGGAGTGGCCAACATGCGCAGCCACTCATGACAAAGGAGACAGGCTGAATTCCCTTAAGTACGCTTCGTTAGGATAACTGCCTCCTTGCTTTACGCTTCGACTCGTCTGCCCAAGCGATCCAAGATTAATCCTCCCTGGCGATGATCCAGATCGCGTGGATCAACCCGGGTATGTAACCAAGCAACGTCAAGAGAATGTTCAACCAAAATGGCCAACGAAATCCTACCTGGAGGAATACACCCAATGGCGGAATGAGAATGGAAAGTACAACACGAAGACAATCCATGAGAACCTCCCTTGTACTCAGCGAGACTCTACTAGCATCTCAATAGCTTTCATCTCACTGCGATGTTGATCGACGATACGCCTTAATTTTTAGATTTAGCACGAGCTGCTGCTTGGCCAGGCTTTAATCCAACTATGTTGATTCGCTAGTCCTCTACAGCTTCAGACAACTTGGCATAGACTTCATCGCTGAGACTATGCCGTAGGATTCTGCCTCCCGCGAACTTGTCCAATTCTTCCATGGCCTGGTCCACTTGCTGGAAATCCACAAGGGCAACAATGGCTGAACTGCTGGGTCCAAGGCTCTCCCCTACAGCCTTCAAGAAATCGTCATCAAGTCCTAAGTCGACGAATTCTCCAGCGGCTGCACCACCGGCAGCGCCCAGGATTGCGCCCCTGAGCAAGCCCCCTCCCAATAGCCCCAATAAACCCCCGGCGACTGCCCCTCCAATCGCTCCTTGCTTAGCGTCGAAGTCTCTGGTCTCTTTAATCTGAACTTTTCCGTCAGCATCTCTTACGATAACTGCGGCACTTTTCAAATCGACGACATTTATGGCATCCATGCCTTTCAGAGAATCCAAGACCTGCTGAGCTTCGAATTCATTATCGAATGCTACGACGATCATCTCATGCACTGGCATTTCAAAATCTGACATGATTGAAAACTCCTTTCTTTCGATGTGTCATGACGATCATTAATCACGGTAACCAAAATCTCCCAACGATTCTTCTGAGGGTCAGTGTATATCCTGACCAATACTGCAGTGCCGAATCCAAATCGATCATGCAGTAGAGATTATTGTTTTCAGATGAATAGAACCGCTACTAGGGTTATTCGTGATCCCGGCTTCTATCCAGCATATCGCAGAGGACGCTATTGTCAACAGAAGGTGAGCACGACATTTCATGTAGGGAGAATCGGACATCCAGCATGGTCAGCAACCTCAACCTATCCATCAAGGTGTATCCATTTATCCCGATTTCACGTCCATACATTTAACACAGGAATATCAGATTTGAACCATAAGGTTCATAAGGATAAAAGGAGGTTTCCAATGTCGTACGAAATTCGAACCACAATGGAAGATCAATTCTCTGCCTTCAAGCGCAATGTCGAGTTGAATCTGCGGTTGGAGGTGATCGGCTGGGGGCTATTCTTCATCATGATAGGGGTTCTCTGGTTCTTACCTGAGGGTTTGGTGCCAGAGGGCACGTGGCTCGCAGGTGTAGGTCTCATCTTGCTGAGTCAAAACCTCGCTCGATACCTCTTCGGGATCAAGGTCAGCACCTTCTTCACCATCGTAGGCGCCATCACGCTGGTCTCAGGTCTTGGTGAAGCTTTACTGAGCGTGGAGCTGTTCTTCCCACTGGTGTTCTTATCCATTGGTGCGGTAATCATCTACAGCATCTTTGACAAGAAAGAAGTGGAGAGCGAAGATCCGTTCCTCGAGATGGTGGAATGGTGCTTCGAGTCCGAGGACAGTTCAGCTTGATCAGTGATCAACATCCAAAAGGAGATACGTAAAAATGTCTGATAATCATGAAACAACTCAGGATAAGCAGGGACAGGCATTCGACATGTCTTCCTGTACAGAAATGATGTCAAAGATGATGTCACAGGAAGGCCAGGAATGTGATTGCGCAGGCATGATGTCTCAATTCATGGAGCAGGTAGAGATCCCTGAGGAGTGGCTTGAGATGATGTCTCAAATGATGGCATCCTGCGGGGGAGCTCCTGAGGAAACCACCAGCGAGTCCTAACAATTCCAACTCTTCTGCAATAGCTTGTCTTAGAATCCGTAGGGGCGCTCAAATGAGCGCCCCTGGCTCTCTATTTCCGGAGTCATCGTCCTCAGACCAAACGTCCTCCCAAATTGTGCACCACTTTTCTACACCTTCATTCACCATCCTGGACGTTAGCCCAGGCGCTGATTTTAACCCACAAGTCCTCTGGCGGAGCTTGGTCCGGGAAGGTTTTCTTCAACCAATTGAAACATGTCTCCCAGTTCATCATTTCTTCGCTGCAATCCGGGCAATCAGAAAAGTGAGTTTCAAATGTAGCCTTGCTTTCCTCCCCCAATTCCCCATTTAGAAAAGCATTGATCATTTCCTCACAGTTCATCTCTCACCTCCTCACGGTCCCCCTTCTCTTCGCACACAAAAACGTTCCTCTCATCGTGGGAGAAGTTACAACCCGTATCTAATGCAGCTCGCAACCTGACACGTGCACGGTGCAACCGGATCTTCACGTTGCTCAGGGATGTTCCCAACACGTCCGCAATTTCTTGATTCTTCAGACCTTGTAGATCATGCAGCACCAGTACAGCACGGTAGTTGGGTGGAAGACCACGGATGAATCGTTGAACACATGCTGACATTTCTGATTGATCCGCAATCTGTTCAGGCGAGGAGAATATATCATCCTCTATCCACACCCGGTCTGTCTCAATATCATCCAGTGAGAGGGCATCTTTGGATTGTCTGGTGGACTTCCTCCGAAAATGGTCGAAGCTCACATTCGTCGCTATGCGGTAGATCCATGTTGATACCTTGGCATCTCCTCTGAACGAGGTTAGACCACTATGGATACGAATGAAGGTTTCCTGCGTCAGATCTTCTGCGTCGGTCTGGTTTTGTGTCATGCGTAAGAGGTAGTTATAAATAGGACGTTGATATTCTTCCAAGATTTCGGAAAAAGAAACCCTTTGAATTTCCTCTTGCGCTTCGCCAGTTGTCTTTGTTGTGTCAACTGATTTACCCATCGTGCTTCCTCTCTCACAACTACTTTAAGCAGTTCTTCTCAGAGCTTCCCAGTTTCTTTTTCAGGTTTATGCCGGAAAGTAAGCGAGAGCCCCATTCCCGCTATTTTGAACCATGAGGAGAACTTCCGCCCCTCTCGATATACTTCACGCAAGATATAGCCGTCTCTTTCAATCGCATCCAGAACACCTTCAAATCGAGCACAATACCAATGTCCGACAATCTTGCAACGCAGGACACCCAGGTCATCAAGATACCTCCGACCTTCTTCAAAGTATCTGCGAGCTAGCTCCACTCTCTCTTTCACCCACGCCCTGAATGGATTGCTCTCCAAATCCACGGGTGTAATTCTGTGTTGATCCAAATATTCGCGAGGGATGTTGATGAAACCATCTGCCGTGTCTCTAACCATGTCGCGGAGGAGGTGTGCGACATGAGCACCGGTTGCCGCTAAATACTGGTTTTCCGAGTTCCGGTATGGATAGCCATTGCCGATGAAATATTGCAAACCATCTGTAACAGATCTGCTAAGGCATTCCGAGTATCGCGTCAACTCTTCCTGGCTTATGACGCGCCCTTTCCGATGCGCATCGAACGCGATGATGCCCAACATGTTGCGAATGAAAGACTGAAGGCCGCTGTTCTCCCAGCGGTCATTTCGAATGAGGTCCGCTATGATCTCTTCTTCAGGGGTCAGCATGCCTGGGTTCTCACAACGGTACAACTGGTCCACCAAACTCTTTTGTCGGGTGATGAATGAAATGCGCTCTTCCTCAGACCGGGATGAGACATCGATGATATCGTCCGCCCAGCGGAAATACGCATAAGCCCGTAGAAAGTCATCCACGAGATCCTTATCTACCATCAATCGCGCTGTGTAATAGGTCTGTTTGCTGCCGTTCCAAGTGATGGACCGAGCTAAGTCCGCTGTAGCTTTCATCATGGGATGCAGTTCCCCATTGTAATAATCATTAGATCCCCTTTTTCCTTACCTGCACAATAGTTGAGATTTTACACATAATTCCCAATGAATCACAGACCCCTTGTGATTCAATAGCTCTGTCGCAGAAATCAATGCACCTGACATGTTCACCAACAGATGGGCGATAATAACCCAGATCATAACAATCTTCAATTCTTCCTGCATCCAGGCCCTTCGCTTTTCGCTGTGAGACTTCCCGGAGGCAGGAAGATCTTACCGTGCAATGGCCGGTATCATCCATCCCACACAGGCAATACGTTTGGTCGGTCTGCTTTAAGATTTATTACTGAAGAACAATCCTCCCAGGATCGAGGCGCCGACCAGCATCAGGACGACGGGCCAAAACATCACTAATGTAACCATACCGCCTAACCCAACAACGAGAAGGAAACCCCCAAATATCCACTCCCATGTCTTAGGATTTGAGTAGGCTGATGACGCTACACGAAGGAGCGAAATCAGTAGACTGTATGCTCCAACTCCCAGAAAAATCCAGCTCCACGCATCAGACTCTCCAATTTGCGGCAAATAGCCAAGAGCATCTACGCCAAAGATCAAGCCAGCCCAGATAAAAGTTCCTCCCCACCACAGCGCATCGATGCGGCGTCGTTCATCCTTCACATCCAACTCGAGTCGCGTTGTAGACATTGCTTCCACCTCCTATTCATATCTTTCTACATGTATTGACGTAGAGGAAGCTGGAATGGATACACTCCCTGTTGGGGTTCCGTGGTTGATTTCTTACGCAACCCTATTACTGAAAACCGATGGGGTGTGCAGCAATGCTCACCATGCGACTGTGGAAAGTGACTCATGGATGAACAGCTTGATTGGATTGAATGAATGTTAAGTCAAGCATCGCATGTAGCATATTAGAAAATAGACATAATGAGTAGAAGGGAAGTTTGACACCCGTCGTCAGGAGACCTGAACATCTTTTTCGGCAAGAAACAGTACCAGGTTTTAAGATACGGGATTACTTTATTCGAGGGATATCAATCCATGTTGAATGGCGAACTTGACCAGCGAGGGAAGGTCATGGATGTCTAATTTCTGCATCAAACGGCTTCGGTAGGTCTCTACTGTTTTCGGCGAAAGGAAGAGGAGTTCCGCAATTTCGGCGCTGGATTTACCCTCAACCACGAGCTTCATAACCTCCGTCTCACGTGGACTTAGGCGGGTCAATGGGCTCTTATCTCCAGCATCCACCCTCAACTGCACATAGTCATCAATCACCTTATCCGATATCTTCTGGCTTAGGTAGCGGCGCCCTGCATTGACCGTCCGGACAGCATCGACAACTTCAATTCCTGCGGTTTCCTTCAACAGGTAGCCGAGCACGCCAGCCTGTAGTGCTAAGAAGATGTATTCACTCGTCGCATAGATCGAGAGGATGATGATTTTGGTAGCGGGTCTCTCGTCCAGGACCTGGCGTGTTGCTTCGATTCCATCCAGTTCTGGCATGTTGATGTCCATGATCACAACATCGGGTTGAAGATCGACCGATTTCTGTACTGCTTCGCGACCATTCACGGCTGTACCAACGACCTCAATGTCCTCTTGGGCATCCAACAGGAAACTCATCCCATCACGGACAACTGCGTGATCATCAGCAACAAGCACCGTTATGTTCATCTCGTGATCTCCGCAATCACTCGTGTCCCACCCCCGTGCGGACGAGATTCGATTCTGAACTGTCCACCTACAGATTCGATGCGTTCCGCCATTGTAAGGATCCCCCATCCCACATCCCCTTGTGGGCCATCCATCGACAAGGGTTCAAATCCAATTCCATCATCGGCAATCACAATGCGCACAATCTCTTCGCTGGCGCTCAAGTCCACTACAACGTGTTCGGCCTCTGCGTGCTTTGCGACATTTGTTAATGCTTCTGTGACAATTCGAAATAGGGCATTCTCAGCGGCTGCCGGTAATCGTGGGGAAGGCTCCTCTCCCAGTACGCTCACTAAGAGACCGACGCGCGTCGCGAATTGGCTGCTGAATGTGCGTAGTGATGCAATTAATCCGTAATCATCCAACATGGGTGGACGAAGATCTGACATGACATCGCGTATGCGTTCTGTTGTTTGTTCCAAAAGGGCTAGCGATTCATCCAGGTAATAATCCACGGTCTGCTCGTCCCCATCTTGCATCTGCGTGCGTAGGATGTTCAAGTTAATCCCGAGCGCGGATAAATTCTGCCCCACCTGGTCATGGAGTTCGTGCGCGAGCCGCCGCCTCTCAGCCTCTTCCGCCTCATCAAGTCGGACTCTCAACACGCGCAACCGCTCCTGATGTTCACGCACCTCTTCGAAAAGCTTCGCGTTTTCAATCGCTACACTAATCTGATCAGTGACTGCTGACAGTAAATTAACGAGATTTAAGGCAATCTGTTTTTCAACAGGCAATCGAACGTTTAGTACCCCAAAAACCTTATCATGCACCCTCAACGGTAGGCACACATCCTGATGGTCGGGCATATCCGACCATCGGCGAGAGTGCCGCTCATCCTGGTTGGAATCCTCTGAAATAACCACTTCTTCATGAAAAAAAGCCAGTCCACAGAGACATTCGCCCACTCGTGGCGGTTCAGCAAGGCACGGGTGATCCAGTGGAGCGCCTCGATGCGTTGCAAGGGTTAAACCACCACTCTGTTCATCTAGAAGAAAAATCATGCCGTAAGTTTCGCCCCCCAATATGTCCAATTGGAGAAGCTCGTCAAGAGCGTTGTTGAGGATTTTATCAAGGTCCAGCGATTGACTAACAGTTGCCGCGATTGCATTAAGTGCTGCCAGTTCGATGTTACGCTGTCGTATTTCCTCCTCGACCTCTTTCCGAGTGGTGATATCGTGGAAGATCGCATGGATCGCGGGCTTACCCTGATAGGTGAATGGAAGTGCCGTCACCTCCACTTCCACATTGGTTTCATCGAGCCGGTTCAGCCTCAATTCGATCACTGGCGCTTCAGTATTGATTTCCCTCATTTGTCCATACAGTGATGCGACTACCTCACGGTTTTCAGGGGGAACAAAGTCCCACACCGACTTGCCAATGAGTTCATCGGCAGCATCTGCGCCAAAGAGCTTCACGCCAGCGGAATTCATGAAAACAATCCTATCTTCACACTCAATGCCTGTTGCCTCCGGCGAGAGCTCGACAAGTCGGCGATATCTTTCCTCCTCCTGCATCACCTTTTCGGTTTTATCTTTTCTCTTGACGACAGTTTGGCCATAGGTGCCCAGCCCCAGAAACATGACGAGGACGATTACACGCCGCAAAAACCCAAGACCTCCGGGTTTAAAGAACGGCGTGATGATATCCGACTCTTGGGCGGCGTTCATCATAAGAATGGCGTCCAGAATCCAGAAGAGCACTCCCAGGAGGACACCGAGGAGAATGAGCGAATTCCCTCTTATGAAACTAACGATCTTCTCTCGCATCGGAATATCCACATCAACAACAATCGTGCGAAGTTCGACTTGGCGAAATTACTTCAAGATGGAACCATGAAGCGTAGATGTAATAAAGACGAGCTGCTCAAGACTACCAACATTCTAGAGGCAAGCACAATGGATAGCAACATGGCTAGACCTTTCTCAATATGAAAGAAGATTAAGTCACTCATTATGGACTTGGAGTAGGTGGTCAATAGCTTATCGCTGATTCCTTGAACCCCTGTTGCCACTGCGCTATAATGCGAATACCCGGGCGCGTAGCTCAGCTGGTTAGAGCGCACGGTTCACATCCGTGAGGTCGTGAGTTCGAGTCTCTCCGCGCCCATACAAAAGACCATCTCATTCAACAGACGATGGTCTTTTTACTTCTTATCCGTGAGGGGCTTGCTTCTTAAGCTGATGAGTTCGAGTCTCTCCGCGCCCACTCTATAATCGTTCTGCGTATTGTAGGGGCGAAGCATTCACTCACTGGAGTTACTGTAGTTGAGGACGTCTGTGAATGCTTCGCCCGTACGCATGACCCAAAATAATCGGCCTGTCCAATGAATAGCAAGTTTCTAAACCATTGGGGTGACTTCGCAATTGGCCTTGCCTAACCGGCGCTTGTCCAACGACACAGGTACTCCAATTTTGCACAGATACTCTTTGTTGGTGGAAACGTGATAGGCGGAGTGGGAAAATGAATCATAAGTCTCTATTCACTCGTTTCTTATACCTGCAAGAAATGAGCAACCACCAACTTCAAAGCATCCTTCACTAACGCTTCATTCACATTGCTCAGGTTATCCTGTTTTGAATGGATCAGATGGCTCCCATTGGTGAACCAATTCGTAGTACATTCGCCATCTAGCAAAAAGTGCCCAAAATCAGATCCGGGGTAAGGAAAGTTTATCCCCTTGGTTTCAATGTCAAGGGTTTGAGCGATCGATGCTATCTGTGCATTAAACGTAGAATCCATGTGCCGTCTTCGAATAGGGTAGATTCCCTTGACGTAGGATAGGGGAGGTCTCTCTCCTATCATGTCAATGGATATCACGTGCAACTTCTCCACATCGAAGCCACGATTCATGTAGTAATAAGCAGATCCAATTAAACCGCTTTCTTCCGCACCAAAGAATCCAAAGGTGAACTTGATGCCAGGGATCTTTTGATTTTTCACAAACTTAGCCAATTCCAGCAATATCGCAACGCCAGTTCCGTCATCAATCATTCCATGAGAGGCATTGCCCCGGAAAATTCTCGATAAGAGTGTGATCTCGAGACAGGTTAATACTACCAATGCAAAAGCAACGAAAACCGGGAAATACATTTTCAAAAAGTTCACTTCAAGGAATGAATCAATGCCGACATTTATCAGGTAAAACAAGCTGTAGAGAATCAACCCAATGAATCCCAGTATGCCACAAACCATCATCACTCGCATTGGAAGTTTTGACGAGATTGAATCGAAGTGAGCCGTGAACAACACCTGCTTTTCTGCATTCTCCGGACCGACTTCTGCGATCACATTTTGACTGGTGATAACCTGATCGACCTGTAACGTCTCGGCATCGATTTTTGTAGCAACTTGCTGGATTTTTCGTCTTTGCCTGCCAAACATGTATTTCATCACTAGATCAATGTTCAAAACTGCCAGTATGAATACCAGGGGTAGGGCAAGAACAATCAACGAGATGATTAGATTATTTTCCCAAAATTGGAGGTTGGCTAAGCTTAGAAAAGTCCAAATCAACAAAACGAGGGGGAGTATCAATCTTGGTAATACTTTCGGCTTTGAGAAGTGAAATTCTTGCACGAAATGTTCGATCCCATTGTGCTCTAGCACTTGTGCAATGTATGCTGAGGCTTTGCGATCACCCTCGGTACCAGCCCTTCGTGGGTAATCGAAATTCCTCAAATGCTGCATAGGATCTAGATCTTCAACTAAATCTTCTGTTCTCTGTACCAGCTCATTCACAGTTTCCATCCCTTGTCCTTTTACCTTTCACGTTAATGCGATGGTCTGGAAAATCATTAATTCGGTTAGCAGGTTACAGAGAGCAACAGAAGTAATCGTTAAGCAGATCACTCAAATACCCGTCAATTAATTCACTGATTAACTGATCTCTGATTCCGTGTCACTTAGTTCTTATCAATACCATTGTCTTGTACTTCACAAGATGCTTTCAATGAAGTAATTAACTTCGACTCTTTCCAATGATTTCTCTCTATTTCCCTAGCTGAGCGGATTTTCAAAGTTGCACAGGTAGAGCCTGGCATCACCATACTGACTAACCTTATAAAGTCCGGGAAACGAGAAGCGGTGGGAGACTACCCTGGTTCCAGGGCGTAGCTCGTGTTTCAGTTTTGTCTCAAGCTGTAAGTTTGTACTTTGTGAAAGAAAACAGGTGACGACGTCTGCATCACTTAAATCCTGGGAGAATAAATTTCCATACACGATCTTGACACGGTCATTTAGCCCCAAGACCGCTATCAACGCCCGACACCAAAGGTAACGCAGCGGATCGATCTCAATGCCCACCGCACGTGCACCATAATGCCGGGCGGCGGTGACGATTATGCGGCCATCACCGCAGCCTAAATCGAAGACCAGATCCTCCGGACCAACCTCGGCCATGCCCAACATTTTGTGCACCATCTTCATTGGTGTTGGCACCCAAGGTGCCCCGAGAAAGCTGGTCCACACGAAGGAGATCGATAACCCGAGCAGAATTAGAAGCACAACGTTGATTGCTACCACAATATTTCCCGTTTAGGAATAGGTTTACTTGTGAATTTGATCATAACGTATTGCAATATCATCTACCAGAGTCCTAGAATCTAGCTATGATCTGATTCAGATCCTTGTCTCGCAATACCGAACCAAGACTAGTCAAGTATCCAGGATCAGCAACCATTAAGTTCTACAAAAGCCCGCCCGACAAGTTGAATTGTTCCTACAATACCCCTTACGTCACACAACCCTTCCATTAAGACTGTGAAGGCCTGGTCATCAAATAGTGGTTTGACATCAAATTGGGCAGCGATTCTCGCGATGAGGTAATTCACGGGAATTGGACCTAAGAGACAAAGACGGCCTGCACCAGTTCATCCTGATAGGTCTTGTTCCATTCTGGATCTCTTTGAGAAAGTCCAGCATTTTCTCAGCGGAGGTGCTCTTTCAATTTTCTGGATGCGAACTAATCAACAGCTTGCTTCGCATCCATTTAATTTCTCCTATTATCCATATGGTTTCTATCTCACCATGCTTGCTAAAACATGATCAAAGATGCGGTCGCCCAGCAACCTGCGCACATAGATCAACGGACGGGCCATCGCACCAACCACGTATCGTGTCCTTGGCCGGTTGGCTTTGATCGCTCTTGAAATTGTCTCTGCGATCACGGATGGCGGAGATGTACGCATGCTGCTTTCTCCATTTCCATTTCGAGCGAGGGCTTGAACGATTCCCTGATAAGGGCCATTCATGGATTCTTAGGGAATAGTTGTGGTAACCACGTTACCAAACTCAGTGTCAATGAGCCCGGGTTCGATGATGATCACCTCAATACCAAATGGGGCCGACTCGAAACGCAGGCAATCGCTCCACCCTTCCACAGCGTGCTTTGTGGCGTGATACCAGGATCCCAGTGGTGTATAGATCTTCCCGCCCATGGATGAGATATTGATGATCTTGCCTGCTTTTTTCTCCCGCATGGTTGGCAGGACCAGTTGGGTCAGCCGGGCAGCACCAGTGGCACATAGATGATCGTGACGACCATCAACAGCACCATCATGCCTACAGACAAGGCTGTATTTCCCTTGGCCACTTCGACCAACTTGGGCAGGAATGGCGCGCCCGCTGCCGTGGAGACCAGGATCAATCCGATGCTGATGGATTCATCAAGTGAAAGCAGTATCGATAGGCCGTAAGCTACAATTGGCACGAGGATGAAATTCGCTATCAACGCCAGGATGACGAGTCTAGTGTTCTTAAGCGGCTCGATGATCTGTTTTATTGTCAGACTCAAGCCCATGCTCAGCATGCTGGATATAACGAAAACCAGCACCGACAGCATTGCAATTGTTTCCAGAATTTCACTCATTGTTTGTTTCCTTGTGTTTTGTCGCTCCAAGACTAGCTTGAGCTTCTATCGATGTCTGAGAGAAATTCTTCAATCACACCAGCATTTTAGGTTTCTGGTTGACTGTCTGTGAGGTGCCTTATGGTCCAATCGAGGGAATCCGAGCCCCCACTCCCCTACTTTCCTTTCAAACCCCAATGGCCCAACGTCCCTACTCCAAATATCCCATCCACAACCTACATGGGACGTTATTACTGGAACCTTCGCTGGCTACTGCCAGTCGGGTGGTCGATAGCCCCGACGCTGAAGTTCCATGGCCATATCGGCCAGATGGTGTTGTGTGTGCCTAATGGTGTAGAGCGCACGGCTCAGGACCGTGGTTCCAGTCCAGGGATACAGTTCTTCCTCTGCTCCTAAGTCCGATTGTACGATGAAGTTTGCGAGCCTCTCATCGACCTTATCCAGGTACTCGATGAGTTCTGCCTGTGAAGGCAGTTTCGAGGAGTCACGCTCTTCCCAGTCGATTTGCACCAGTGGATCCTCCGTCCGATCACCCCGCTTGAGCGCACTGTAGAAGTCGAGCGTCTGCACGATGTGCAACGCCATCGCCGCTGGACGCTGATAGAGAGAATCCCCCTCTCGCCAAGCTTCTTCCGGAAAAGTATTTACTGCATTGCGAAGCATGTTCAGCGTTCGCAGAAACTGGTCAGAGAGCGCTTCCTTCTGAGGATCTGCCTCCAACGCCACCCACCAGTATGCCGGAGCAAAGAGTTCTTTATATTCGGGATCGTCATGCAGGATCTCAAGATCACTGTCCAACCTGGACCACCCCCTCAAGCCGGGCCGCAGCTCGAGGCCTTTCCTCAACTCGACAAGCGCCCGGTCACGATCGCCAGCTAATGCCAGGCTGCATGCTGCGTTGTAGTGCACTCCACCCTGCCACACAGGGCCTGAATCCAGTGGAGAGACAAGCTCAACCCATTCACCCCACAGTTGACTTGCCTCTTCAATTTGATCGTTATCCTGATAGAACTGCGTGTAATGAGCGAGCCTATGGGTATACGCGGTTCCCACAATCTCGTCCCAAAGCTTCCGTTCTTCTGATTCCGTCGATGGTCCTGTGAGCATCTCTTCACCCATGCCACGGACGATCTCAATCATTTGGGAGTGGGATTGCTGGGCAAAACCTTTCACCTCGTCCCATGAACTATCTGAGAAGCGCTCATAGCATTCCCGATTGCCTTGTTCAAATTCAGGAAAGGATGGGAACTCCTCTCCACGCACTAGCGAGGTAAATCGCGAAACGCGAAAGTCCTCCCAATAATTTGCGTGCGCAACGGTGTCTTTAGCAGACCATTTCTCATATGTGCCTGGATACGTCCTTTGTTCTTCTGTGAGACTCGCAATAAACCTTTGATCAGCCTCCTGGCTCTTCTCTAATATATGTAACAACTGATCCTTGATCGTCATCGTGCCTCCCTTGTAACGTATTGCGAATGGAAACAATCAACCACTTTTCACTAGAAGCGCATAATAGTTTGACTCCGGCTCTTCTATCATATACGAAATGTATCGATTTGATGGAATAAGTTCTCAGCATTCTGCAATCAGCAAACAGGTAATAAGATACGAATAATGGGGATACCGTCGCACACGCGTTCACAGAAATGGATCGAGATCGAAGGTTCGCCGGCCCACTTTAGCATGACGCTAACTAATTCTAACGGGGTAAAAATCGATCCGTAATTCTTCTCTCCGGTATCAATCTTGACCGTAAATTGTGGTGTACCGCTTATGGAGTTTAGCAACATCCTCAGGTGAGATTTCTTCCGGTGTGCCCATAGAAAGTGCAATCGAAACAGTTTTTGCTACATCCTCGACCATAACCGCCGCTTTAACAGCCGCTTCAGCAGAAGAGCCCACTGTAAACACGCCATGGTTCTTCAACAGTACTGCGGGTGAATCTCCAATAGTCTCAACGACGATTCTCCCAATTTCTTCTCCGCCGATGAGTGCAAAGTCACCACAAGGGATTGGACCTCCAAATTCATCTCCCATAGCGGTCAGATAGACAGGGATCGGTTTCCCCAGTGCGGCAAAGGCGGTTGCGTAGACCGAATGAGTATGGACGATGCCATGTACCTCCGGCATATGGCGGTAGATATACAGGTGACTGGCAGTATCAGAGGATGGTTTCAACGTTCCGTCGATGATCTCTCCTTCCAGGTCCACAACAACCATATTTTCAGGCGTTAAATCCTCATACTTCACACCTGATGGTTTGATCACTACATATCCTGTAGCTTGATCTCTTGCGCTCAGGTTTCCACCTGTCCATATAACCAAGTTATTCTTTAGCAATTCTAAATGCAACTGATGGATCTCTTCCCTCATTGCTTTTAACATCGTCGCACTCCTAAGTGGCCATGGTTAGCCATTCATCATCTCGAGTTTTAACGCCTTCAACCTCTTCATCACGTTGTTTTCACCACGTCCGAAGTAGTCATGCAGTATGACATACTCGGTATACAACTTATCATAAACCTTTTTGTTCTCAGGAATTGGCTCATAATGTTCGTCGCGCAATTGAGCCATCGCCACAGTCGCTTCATTGATATTGTCGTAACCACCAGATTTTGCTCCGGCAGCCACAGCAGCGTGCATAGCTGAACCCAATGCGCCAATTTGCGTGGCCTCAGCAACATAAATGGGCAAACCGGTCACATCCGCATAGATTTGCATAAGCAGCTTATTTCGGTCTGGGAGACCGCCAGTGGCGATCAGTTCATTGGTCGGTACACCATTCTGGTTGAAGGTTTCGATGATAATTCGCGTACCATAAGCCGTCGCTTCAATCAACGCCCGAAAAATCTCCTCAGGCCTTGTAAGCAATGTGGCGCCCAGCAGCATGCCTGTCAGGTCCACATCCACAAGAACGCTCCGATTGCCATTCCACCAATCCAAAGCCAGCAATCCGCTTTGTCCAGGTTTCAGGTTGCGCGCCTTTTCTTCCAACAATGTATGGATAGAAACTCCCAACGACTCAGCCTCCTCTTCATATCCTGCAGGCACACAGTTCTCAATAAACCACTGGAAATGATCTCCGACACATGATTGTCCGGCTTCGAACCCGGGCATGTCAGGTAATATGCCATCTTCAACCACACCACACATCCCAGGAACGATCTGCTCCTGTTCGCCCAGAACCATGTGACAAATACTGGTGCCCATGATCATCACCATGCGGCCCGGCTCAGTGACCGTTGCAGCAGGTACAGATACATGAGCATCCACGTTGGCAACAGCAACCGCTGTCCCCGGATTCAATCCGGTCCAACCTGCGGCTTCTTCGGTAAGTTCCCCCGCCTTCGAACCCAGTGGAGAAATCTCACGCATCATCTTTTCTTGCACGATATTCTCCATCCGAGGATCGAGCGCACGGAAGAACTCATCCGGTGGAAAACCCTCGGTCTTTGACCACATTGCCTTATAACCCGCTGTGCAGGAATTCCTGGTCTCGATGCCAGTCAATTGCCAGATAACCCAGTCTGCCGCCTCGAGCAATCGGTCTGCTTCTTCATATACTTCCGGAGCCTCATCCAGTATTTGCCAGACCTTGGGGAAAAACCACTCGGAACTGATCTTTCCACCATACCGATCGAGTATTTCGCCAAAGCCCTTTTCCCTGGCGATGGAATTCAGCTTGTTCGCCTCAGGTTGGGCGGCATGATGCTTCCAGAGTTTCACCCAGGCGTGAGGGTTATTGCGCCACTCAGGCAAGAAGCAAAGCGGAGTCCCATCTGCTTTGGTGGGCAACATAGTGCATGCGGTGAAGTCAATGCCAATGCCAATGACGTCAGCTGCATCAACCCCGCTCTCACTCAGAACAATGGGGATTGAATTCTTGAAGACATCGATATAGTCATTGGGATCCTGCAAGGCCCAATCAGGCTCAAGGTGGATATCCGTTCCGGGCAGAACCTCGTCGATCACGCCATTCCGGTATTCATACACGGCAGTGGCCAGTTCCTCACCATTGGCGACATCGACAATCACTGCCCGACCGGACAGGGTGCCGAAGTCAACACCGATTACATACTTTGAATCGCCCATAGAATCCTCCTGCTACGTGTGAAAGACCGCATCGTGGATTGATCAAACCGTTTATGCCCCGTATGATCCCCAGGATCTTGAAGCATTCATGGAATAAGATCCCCATTTGTGTTATAGCTTTGCTCAAAGACCGAAAAGCCAGTTGGCCGGATAATCTGCAACAAAATCCTAGTATCACTTTCCAAAATACCTGTATCGAGTGCGCCAGTCCAGGTTTCCGCCGGGGCAAGTGCCGGTAGTGGAATGCTTCCTTCAGAAATGAGAGCGTCATCCGCTGATGAGAATGTCTGCCACAGAAGCGAGTAATCTCTTAAAGTGTACGCAGGCATATCTGAAGTAACCGGGCCGCGGGTTTGTAGTTCGACTGTCAATCGCTGATCCTCATCGGATACATTGATGGATACTGACAGAATGGGTGAATATTGATCCTTCAAAACACCCCAAACGGGTGATCGATTCCGGTCCTGGTCCAGGAGACCCATTTTGAAATCCATATCAGACCTATAATCCTGGTAAGTCCAGAAAATCGCTCCTGCGACAAATGGTTTGCTTCGGAAGACTTCCATCTGGTCAATGATGACCTGTGAACGTAGTGCATAGACCTCTTCGGAGTATGGAGATGTTCCAGGTTCCATATAGTAGTAGCTGTCATTGTTAAGATGAGACGTGTTCCCCATCCACGGGGATGCTGTCCACTCACCCTCAAGACCAAATTCAGAGATGATCACAACTTTGTCCGGCCATAGTTCATGGATCCGATCTAATGACTCAGTCAAACTCTCTTTCGACCCATGCCAGGATCCGGCATATTCGTTCATGAATACGAAATCAGTCAGGGTAGTGGCATCTTTATCCTGATCACTATAAAGACGATAGGACGCAAATCCCACCGGGCGAGTAGGATCGAGATCATGAGCAAGCTCAACGAGCTCGCGGATGAAATCACGCCCTTGAGAGGTGTCCGAATCGATCTCGTTTGCCACGCTCCAAGCCCAGATAGAGGGGTGATTGAATGAACTGAGGATCATCTCAGTGAGCTGCTGGCGGGCCGTTGCAAGCGTGTCTTGATTCCCTAGATGGGATGCCTCAATTTGCCATGCTGGAATTTCGGGTGCTAACAGGATCCCATTGCGATCGCAGTAATCCAGTACCGACGCATCCTGTGGGTAATGCACGGGACGGGAGAAGACCATGTTCAACCTTTTCATGTCATCGTAATCTGCAGTCATAAATGAGACGGGTTCGGCCAGACCATACTCCGGGGAATCCACGTGCCGAGTCATCCCAACCAGGCGCACTGGTTCACCATTCAGAAGGAACCGCCCATCCTTTAGTTCAATCAATCTGATTCCGAACACATCATTCTGCACATCGTAACTTCGGCCAGCTTTATCGACCAGTGTTGTTTCCCATACATATAGATCTGGATGATCAAAATGCCATAGCTTTGGGGATTGAATGACAGCATTCAAATCGACTTCAACGCGTTCTCCATTTGGAATGTGTATTGGTTTTTCTGAAACATCCTCCAATGCGGACGACTCCGTTCCCTCGTCACGGATATGGGTGAGCAATCTTCCTTCGAAGTCGATATTAGATGTATTGACGATGGATACAGACGTGACGACTTCTGCTGTGTCAGCTTCATCCCAATGGATGATGTGCGGAATGGCGACGATGCGTTGATCTTCTATAAAGATTCTGTTGGATGCTTCGAGGGATACATCCCGGACAATGCCCCCATAAGGCCACCAATCAAAGAAGTCATCGGGAATACGGTCAAAACGTCTATAGTTATCAACTTTAACAGCAATTGTGTTTTTCATGTGGGCTCTTACCAAATCGCTCACATCAAACTCAAATGGCGTGTATCCACCCTCATGCTCTCCGAGATACTCGCCGTTAAGCCACACTTCAGCCTTGTAATAGACCGCCTTGAAACACAGAAAAAGCTTGGCACTGCCAATATCTCTGTCAGGGACAAACTCGTGTCGGTACCAGGCTTCGCCGATGTATTCGTAGAACTCATCCATGACATTCCAAGTGTGTGGAACCTCTATGGTGTGCCAAGATGAATCATCATATTCGCTGAGAAACCATTCCTCTTTTTCGCCGATTCGAGCTGAATCAACCATAAACTGCCACTCACCTGATAAACCCATCGAAAATGGTTCAATCGGCTCGTTCGAATCTGATAATGCGACATGATCAGTGGTGGGATTAAGAACTTTCGATGGTGTGCAATTGCAAGCAAGGATAGCCAAAAAGCCAAACACAAAAAAGGTAAAGGGCTTGAGAATGGGAAACTGATGGTTGGAAAAAAACATCCTATACCTCTGCAAGCGTGATGCGTTGATAAATCCATCTATCTATTGCTATTGAAAGCTGGTCTATCATCATGTTTCACAAACGCATCAATGTCTTTATTACACCGCCTTTTAGGCCTCAAGGCATTTCCAACCGCATGGTAATGATTTCTTATTGCTATCCGTCCGTTGAAATAATGAAGATAGGCCTCTCCAATCCTTATGCCCCAAGAACACACAAGTCGAATGGAGCCAGTGGGACCGATTCCTCTATACCTTCATTCGTCAAGAGGTTTGTCATGCCGAATGGCAAATGGACCACCACCTCTTCAGCCGTATGATTGAGGATGAAGAGAATTCTCTGGTCTCCTTGCCAGCGCTCGGCGACTTCCACACCCCCGGGTGTATAAAGAAAAGGCTCAAGACCAGAAAGCTCAAGAAGCCACTCAACAACGTAACCATAAAAAGCCTCATCCCCCATGGTCCCAATGTAAATTACCTCTCCACTTTCAAATTCGTTGATTGTCACAGCCGCACAACCAGCGTAGTAATCGCTGCCATATCGGGCCACAATCTGTGCGGTAGTTGGCTTGAGCACATCTGCCCAAACTGAAACGGGGAACATTCCTTTTAGATTGAGTAATTCAAAGTTAACCTGATTATCTTCGTCCTCTGGCATGGAGACATATTCTTCAACCTCCACACCCGCCAACTTCGTAACCAAGCCTGGCAATTTCATGTTCACGACTTTATTTGTCTCATCTTTCACACCTGTCCGCGGTGTAAAGACAAGCAGTCCTCCAGAGTCAACAAAGCGTTCCAGGTTTGAAACTGTTTCTTCGGTCAGGACATACATGGCTGGCACAAGGACAAGCTTGTATCCTTCAAGCTCGTCCTTTTCGGACACAATGTCCACAGGGATATTGTGATGGAAAAATGCTCGGTAAAAATCGTGGATGTGCGCTTCATAACCAAATCGAGGATTGGTTGGCTGGACCTGGAATGCAAAGCGAGTGTCGTATGACTGCATGATGGCAACTGGAGCCCGTACCTGAGATCCATGGATGGCTTTGCCAATGATCTGAAGCTCCATTCCGACATGAGAGACCTCTTCATAACGTCGTCCAGGAATCCCATAGTGATCAAGGACCCCGTGCCAGTACTGCTCGGTTCCTGTGCGGCAAGTGCGCCAACGAAAGTAAAGGATTGCATCCGCACCGTGTGCGACGGACTGATAAGTCCACAGTCGCAGCTCTCCCGGTTTTGGTGGAATAGCTACGATATCCCACCCGCCGCCGCCGGATTGCTGCTCCATGACCCAGAAATTCTTCTTTTTTAACCCGCGCATTGTATCGGCACTGAGCGCAGCGCTGCTGGGGTCGATCGCCGCATTCATATCCCACTGCATGCGCTTGTAGTTATCCCAGGAGACGAAATCGAGGTCCTCAGCATTGTCATAGTAATTGAGTTGGTCGAAACCAAATCCCATCAGGTTATGGGTGATAAACTGTTCTTCCGTTTGTTGACGGATGATGTCAATCTGTAGCTTTTGATATTGTCTGAAACTATCCGACATAAATCTTTTGTAATCCAAGTGCAAGCCTGGATTGTGAGCAACCTCCCTCTTGAGCGGGACTGGAATCTGTGACCAATCGGTATAGATGTGACTCCAGAATGCTGTGCCCCAGACGTCATTGACTTCCTCGAGGGATTGGTATCGTTTTTGTAGCCAGCCGAGGAATCCCTTACGGCAGATTTCACAGTAGCAACGGTTACCGAATTCGTTATCAATTTGCCAACCTATCACATCGGAGTGATTGGCAAAATGTTCTGCCATTTTGGTAACAATGCGTTCAGTGTGTTGATGATAAAGAGGGTTATTAATGCAGTATTCTCTCCGCAAACCATAGGTCGCTCGAACCCCGTCTTCTCTCACCAGAAATAGGTCCTCTTGTTTTGCCATTAGCCATGGCGGTGGAGAAGCTGTGGGTGTCCCCAGGACAACGTGAATATCTTGAGCAGCTAGAGTTTCGATCGCTCGATCCAGCCAAGCGAATTCGAACTTGCCATCCTCAGGTTCCATAAAAGACCAGGCGAATTCCGCCATTCGTACGATGTTAAATCCGGCTTCTGCCATCAAGCGCGCGTCCTCGAACCAGCGTGTTTCAGGCCAATGCTCTGGGTAGTAATCAGCGCCAAAATAAAACATCAGGTCACTCTCAATAGGTTATTCACTGTGATGGTTCATGCATCGGGCAGTATGATTTTTATGGTCACAGTTCATTCAACCCGCATGATCTGAAAATGCAAATGCGCGCGCCGGATTCTCAACCGTCATGCGGTGGATGAGTTTGTCGGAAACACCCTTACCCTTCAATGCGGGTATGAATTGGTCAATCAGTGATGTGAAACCGCGGATTTCTCCCTCTGCTGGATGACCGTCCGGTTGAGACGGATCGTACCAGCCTGCATCATGAGACAGAAGTACTTGATCCTCACATCCTGCATCGAGGAGATTGAGCACATACGTAATGAGATCCTCTTGGGACTGCCAATCTGTTCCAATGGCATCCAATTCAACATAGACTCCTCGGCGAGCGGCCTCTACGTGAATGTTCATATCTGTTTCAATGTTGGCATGGACCCAAACGAACCTGGCCGGATTGAGTTCTTCTCCTTCCAGGATTTCCATTTGATTACAAAAATGGCCACCACTGGGGGTATGGCTGGCTACGAGCGCTCCCGTTTGTTGGTTCGCCCTTGCAGCAGCCTTTAAACTGCCCACTTCGAGTGGTGTTAGACCCTCATCGCTCACTGCGATCTTAATAAAACCGGCACGGATCTCCGTACCTTGGATCCCCTCGGTTAAATCAGCGATCCATCGTTCTGCCAGCTCCTCAGGTTGAAGACCCCTAAGTTCTTGAGGAATGTATGCATCTCTGTAGACACCAGTGGGTGCGATGATGTATATAGGTGTGATTGCTGCAAGGATATTGAGCACCTCAAGGTTACGCCCAACACCAACCGTAGAGCATTCTGCTAAAGCTGCGACTCCTGCGTCACGGGCAGCATCCAGGAACGGCTTCATTACGCTTCCCACACGTACCGGGTCCGCGCGAGCGTAATCCTCGACAGTTGGGCCACGAAGATCGGTGAAAAGGTGTTCGTGAGGAAGAAACAATCCCAGATCTTCTACCGGCACAACTCCTTGTATTGATTGGATGCAAGGGAGACTCATGCACCATCCGCCTTATGATAATGTACATCCCACCCCAGGTACTTATTCAACGCTTCGTGGACAGCCGAAGCCTTTTGTGAGAGATTGATGGCCACATGATGCTCAAAACCATTCTCGCAAATATACCGTAACAGCTTCTGAAGACCAGGCACATGGAAAACGCCATAACCCCCGAATGTCTCGAGTGGATCATCGGATAGATTTCCCTCACCGACATAAGCCAGGATCCGCCCATTGAGATCATCCGTCGAGACTCGGCAGAATGTGAATGGTCCACTTCGCACTCGACCAACAACGGTGCCAAAAGTATTTTCCTTACCGACTGTTCCGGCGATGATCTCCTGATAGTCCATAACAGGGAGATTTTCGGCAGAGCTGACCTCATCTACAAAGATATCTTTAGGGAGGTTGGAGCAGTGAAACATTACACCTTTTTCTGGATCATCACCGTAGTTGTTATTCCAATCCACGATTGCGCTTGGCTTGCTAGAGGCCAGTACGAGCGCGTACATCCCGACAACACCGGGGATATCCGTCTCGCATGCGCTGGACATTAAATTGTTGCTCATCATGCTCATAATCGTGCAAGGTACAACGCCGTAGAACTCCTGTAATGCCGTCCAGCATTGCACAGCGCTGGCCACGAGGGCTTGCTCTTCCATCCAAGTTTCGATCACCACGCCCAGTTTTGCCATCTTGGTCAGGGATTCCGATGGGATCCCATCCGTCGGAACGTAGGCGTTGATTTGTTCAAGCTTGGCTTTCAACTTGGGATCATTCGCATCAATTCGGGCTGCGCGTCCGAAGACCTCAGAGAGATCGAGCGTCTCAACACTAATCCCGGAACGCTCCAGGAGCTTCTCGCTGTAACGAACGGTGTTGAACGCTGCCGGGCGTGCGCCGATCGCGCCAATGCGGATATTTCGCAGACCACGAACAATCCGGCAAATGCTCGTGAACCTCTGTAGATCCTCCCGAAAACGATCGCTCTCCGGATCAACTGTATGGAGATCGGTCAAGCTGAACTTTATGCCATACTGTCGCAGGTTATTGCAGGCAGACATTTTGCCGCAGAATGAGTCGCGACGGTCGGCAATGGTCATTTTGCCTGCGTCATCGGGAAATGCATGCACGAGCACGGGGACATCCAGATTGGCCCAGCGCAATGCATTTGCAATTGCGCGTTCATCTCCGAAGTTGGGTAAAGTGACAAGCACGCCCCCGATCGCGTTACTATGCTCCTTAAATAGATCGGCACATTTCTTAGCGTCCGAAAGGCTTTCTATGCTGCCGTAAGGTGTATCTTCAGGAGCCAGGGCGACGGTTTCAAAACCTTGATCATGGAGGACTTTCAAGATTGTTTCGCGCCCGCTCCTGCATAGATGGTCGGGGAAAAATCCTCTGTTTCCTACGATGACCCCTAAGGTTGTTTTCTGCATAACGTCCTCCGTGAAACGTGTGAGGAATTTCTATCAACCAGTTACAGCCCCAGCTGTTATTCCTTCTACGAAACGACGCTGGAAAATGATGAAAAGGATCAACAGAGGCAGGACACCGATTGTTGCCAGTGCCATCCACTCACGATACTGCGTGTACCCAGCGGGTCCCTGCATCTGCAGCATGAGTAACGGCAATGTGAACAACTCCTGTTTTTTCAGGTAAATGGATGGCAGTAGATAGTTATTCCAGGTCGCCATGAATAGGATCAGTCCCAATGTCACCATCCCTGGTCGGACTATTGGGGCGATCACCCTCCAGAAAATGCCAAATTCACTGGCTCCGTCAATGCGCGCAGCGTCCAGGATCTCATCATTGACCGTTGTAATATACTGGCGCATGAAGAAGATTCCAAAGGCATTCGCTGCGCCGGGGATGATGAGTGGTAGAAATGAATTGAACCAGCCGAAGTACTTGACCATCATTATGTAAGAGGGAACGATCATGATGGCGTAAGGAATGACCATTGTGGCAAGAAGGAAAGCAAATAACGTCCTTCGACCTGGAAATTCGAACTTTGCGAAACCGTACCCACCGAGGGTACAGAAGAAAAGCGAAAGCGCAGTAGCTGCGGCGGCCACGAATGCCGTATTCCGCAATGCTCTCAATGCATTGATTTCTTCAAATATGAAACGATAGCCATCCAGCGACATATTCTCCGAAATGATGATGGGAGGCAATGCGAAGATTTCTTCGTAAGGTTTAAAGGAGGTGCTGAGCATCCAGATAAAAGGAAGCATCATAAATATAGAGAGCAAGATCAACCCACTATAAAGTAGAATGCTTGTAAGAGACGATCGAATTTTTTTCATGCCATCATCCCTCTCGATCCTCGCGTCCGAAATAGCGCAGCTGCAACAAGGACGCCGTAAATATGATTAATGCATAAACATAGGACATTGCGGAAGCACGTCCGAATCGGAAATCCTGGAACGCTTCGTTATAGATGTGCAGGAATGGGGTAAGAATTGCCCTCAACGGACCGCCGGGGACAAATGTCAGTGCGTACACTTCGTTAAAGAGCGCAAAGGTCCCTATCGTCGAGAGGATGAGTGAGAATATGATCACAGGTCGCAACAGTGGTATCGTGATGTAGAAAAATGTTTGTACCGAATTGGCGCCATCGATCTCAGCGGCTTCGGTTAATTCGCTCGGGATCGTTTGCAGGCCGGCCAGCATCAACACCATGTTGTAACCTAACCATCCCCAAATGACGAGGAGGCTGAGCGATACACGCACCCACCATTCATCCTCCAACCAGGGCACACCCGGCAATCCCACCATGTTGAGTAATACGTTAAAAAGGCCCCCGTCCTGTTCCAATATCAGTCGAAAAGTGAACCCAGCAGCGATCATCGATGTGACGTATGGTGCAAAGATAAGCGTACGGAAGATTCGGAATCCTCTTACTCGCTTTGAGTTGAGAATCACCGCCAACACGATGGCGAGAAATGTCATGATGGGGACGTACATGAAGAAGATAATGACACCGTTACCAATGGCCTTCCAAAAAACCTCACCTCCGCCAGGATTGATCAAGTATTGAAAGTTCTTCAATCCCACAAACTCGATGGGGCCGATACCTTCCCACCTGGCGAAAATGAGATAAAGCGAGAACAGAAAAGGCCCTAATCCGAACACCAACCACAAGAAATAAAAGGGGGAGATAAAGGCGTATGCCCAGCGTTTCTCTTTGATCCTTTTCCAGAGACTCTTCTCGTCTTTCGCTTCGATCTTCATGCTATCTATGCGAGTCGCCATACATCCACCTCCATAGACAAATTCATAGAAGGGGAGAACCTTGCGGTTCTCCCCTAATCGTATGTAACTGCCTTATTCCAGGTTTGAAAGGATCTCGGTCTCAGCTTCAGCCAAAAGCTCTGCGGCTGAACCTTCACCGGCTGCAAATCGCTGTATTGCATTGGATACAGCCCTGTTCATCATGTCGTAATCTGGGCCGTAGATACCTGCGCTGGGAATACGAGCAACCACATCGGCATATTTTCTGAATGTCACCTGACCACCAAAGAAATCATTGGGCGAGTCGAAGATAGGATCGCTGTAGGTGGTCTCCAGGGAGGGAATAAAGCCACTGACTTCGAACATCTTCAACTGGCTCTCCTCACGACCCAGGACGAACTCCACAAAGGCCCAGGCCGCCTCTGGGTTCTCCGCCTCCGCAGGAATGACAAATGTGGAACCACCGTTATTCGATGCGCGTGGTCCGCTGCCTGTAATCGAGGGCATATCGGCCACTCGCCATAATCCTTCGGTGCCCGGTGCGATCCAGCCTTTCAGGAAGACCTCCATCCAGGCTGCTTCGATGAGCGTGGCGATGGGACTCTCTGATACCTCCACCGTTCCCAGTTCTTGATACCAAGAGTCCGTCCATTCGTTATTGTCTGAGGTGACCTCCGCATCCCAGAACTCACCCATCTTCTCCAGCGTTGCGACGTTCTCTGGGCTTGTAACAGTTACATCACCCGTCTCAAGGTCGTAATATCCCAGCCCTTGCTCCCAGAGCATCATTTCATAGAGCCTTGCAGAATTGTTAGCCTTATTGTTGGCAAAGCAGAAAGCGCCGGTCTCCTCCTTGATCGTCTGGCATACTTCGAGGTAGTCATCCCAGGTAGTGATCAGATCCGAGACCTCATCGGGATCGGTGGATAAACCAGCGGCTTCGAAGACGTCATGGCGGTAATACATCACGACCGGCCCAGAATCCCAAGGCATGCAGTAAAACCTGCCATCCAGCAAGCAATCGGTCCATTTGTACGAGTTCATCTTGTCGATGTAAGGCGCAACCTCCTCCGTGAGATCCGTGAGTCCAGCCCCTCTACCCATGTGAACGAACTGGGCCAAATGGGCGTTCTCAACGAGTGCTACATCCGGTAGACCCTCTCCAGCCGTAATCGCCAGCGGGAGATTGGTGTATACGTCAGCGGGATCTGTAATCAGGAACTCGACCTCGATATCCGGATACTCGGCGTTGAAGTCAGCAAGAACCCCACTTCCTTCAATGGTGTCAACCAATGCAGATTGCCAACCCCAGACGATGATGTTTCCAGAGGGCTTTTCCGCTTCAGCAGGTTCCTCCACGGAAGGTTCCTCGCCGGAAGGTTCTTCTGCAACAGGTTCCTCCGTTGCAGTAGTGCAAGCGCTAAGGACCATTACGCCGAGTACGAGCAGCGTGATCAGCCTGTACAGCATTGTCTTGTTCTTCATCTTGTTACTCCTTCTAAGAGTAGGAATGTGGATTCAATCAAATCGCTTGGCTTTTCCAAGAAACAACGAGTGATTTCAATCCAATGAGTTCCTCCTTTGCTGACCAACCTCATAAGACAGTGCTTCCTCAAAATCGGCGTTGTTTAGAAGTATTGATATAATGGACCTAAGCGTAGACCCATTACTCTGAGAGGATGTCGTGGGTCGATCAGCGCTTCTTGGAAGTGCTTGCCAATTGCTTTGCCTAGCGGGTGAGCACTTCCCCTCTTGATTTTTGACATAAGTTTGTTTCGTGTCTCTGTCACCTCCTCCTTTGAGGCATCTTTAATTGTTCAGTGGCTCATCATGTGTGTTGTTGCATCCCTTTTAGACGTTGAGAGCATAAGGACCTAGAAGCCTCTCGATTTACTACCATCTCATCCTGGGGTATGAGCCCGGACGAGGTTGTGAGTTTTATCGTAACGTGCTCTCTCGAACGATCAATTCTGGTTGAAGGATTTCGACGCTACTGACGTCCGAGCTGTCTTGTAAATGACCTTCTATGATCTGTACAAGTTCATGGACTGCAGTGCGGCCCAACGCATGTTGATCCTGGAGGACAGTGGTGAGTGGAGGGGAGAAGTAGGCGGCTTCGGAAATACCATCAAATCCGGCGACAGCCAGTTCTTGTGGGACTTGGATCCCTTCCCGACAGGAAACCTGGAGCGCACCCAATGCCATTTGATCATTGGCAACAAATACGGCATCCATTTCGGGATATTGTTCCAACAATTGGCGTGCACTTCGCTCGCCGCTCGCCGAGGACCAGGTTCCTTCGATGGTGTGGTCCTCAGAATGCAAAATGCCTGCTTCTGATAGTGCATCCTGCCATGCTTTTTTCCGTTGACGAGCTTCCCACCAATCGAGCGGTCCCGAAATGTGCCCGATGTGTCCATAGCCCAGTTCCAGTAAGTGATCCATCGCCAGTCGAGCCCCAGCATAGTTATCCACTGACACGATGGAGATCCCCGGTCGGGTTTCCATGGTGAGGAAGATCATAGGGACTTGGAGATTGGGAAGCTTCTCATGGAGCCAATCTCGATTATCGCCGACTTCGGGAACCGCCCAGATGATCCCATCCACCTGCCGCGAGAGTAGTGCATCGATCAGCGGTTGGACGTCATTGGTATCGAATCCGGGCATTTCTTTCAATAGAAGGGTATACCCGATCTCCTCCGTCTGGGCGGTGATGCCATTGAGCGTGCGTGAGGGACCGATGAATTTGAGGCCTGCGGTCACGACGCCTATCGTAAAGCTCCTTTGCCGGATCAGGCTTCGGGCGAGGGCGCTGGGTTGGTACCCAAGCTGTTCGATAACCTCTTTTACCCGTTGGCGTGTTTCAGGGGCAACATCGGGCCGCTCGTTAATCACCCTCGATACAGTCTGCGTCGAGACGCCAGCCTTCTGCGCGACCTGCTTGATCGTCACTCTCTGATATTTGGGCATCGAACAAGGTTCCTACAGAA
>JABAOF010000540.1_pt1 | contig 96302 bp, 80 predicted proteins | sample 7062171 | NCBI WGS metagenome assembly JABAOF01 (sample SAMN14538628, study PRJNA623070) | marine sediment metagenome | biome: marine biome [ENVO:00000428]; feature: marine pelagic biome [ENVO:01000023]; material: deep marine sediment [ENVO:00002113] | place: India: Gulf of Khambhat ...
ATCCCTTTGCGCTTATTCTACCTAATCCTATAAATGTAAAAAAAGTGATACTTTCAATTGAACTTAAAAAAACACATCTTCTATCCAATAAATTTCAATCACCTGCTGTTGCTGAAGGGTAATGGCAATTACATCGAACTGAAGCTGTTCCCATTGTGGATGTTGTTCCATAAATGCCGAGGCAGCCTTTTTCAGAGCATCCATTTTTGGTTGCTGAATACTATCTTCCGGAAACCCAAAAGGCGATTGTTGCCTGGTTTTTACCTCTATAAAGTGAATGGTATTATTTTTTAAAGCAATGATATCTACTTCCCAATATTTATACCTCCAGTTTTGATACAATAACTGAAAACCATTTTCAAGAATATACCTGATTGCTAAATTTTCTCCAAGATTTCCTATTTCTTTTTGATGGCTCATGTGAATAAAATTATTTTTATAAACAGATGGAAAGCATAGATTAGCATTTGATGAAACAGCGTTAATTGAAAAATATTTTAGGATGCAAAAGTGTAAAATCGGCTTCTGCTTCTTTCAAAGAAAAAAACGAACAAATGCAAGATAATATTTATAAATTAAAAGGTAAAATTCAGCATTATGCCTGGGGCGGCTATACATATATTTCGAAACTGCTCGGAATTGAAAATACCAATGGTGAACCCTATGCCGAATATTGGCTGGGTGCACATCCCAGTGCCGCTGCAGAAATTATTTTGGATGATGGAGCATCGGTTAGTTTGTTACAATTCATACAACAGGATCCAAACAGAGTGTTAACCCCGGCCATTCAGGCTAAATTTGGCGAGTTACCCTATTTATTGAAAGTTTTGGATGTAAGAGAAATGCTTTCCATTCAGGTGCATCCTACAAAAGAAAATGCCATCAAAGGATTTGAGTCAGAAGAACAGGCAGGCATTCCCATTCATGCGCCGCATCGGAATTATAAAGACAAAAACCACAAGCCTGAAGTGATGGTTGCACTCAGCGAAACATTTTGGTTGTTGCATGGCTTTAAAAGTGCTGCAGCAATTGAGTCTGTTTTGGCCAATACATTTGAGTTAAGCGTTTTATTGCCCCTGTTTAAAAAGCAGGGCTACAAAGCATTGTATCAGTTAGTGATGGAAATGGAACAAAAAGATATTAATAATAAGTTAAATACATTGATTCGAAAAGAGCTGCATAAAAAAGCAGAAGGCCTTCTTACCAAAAACGATCCGGGTTGGTGGGTAGCTAAGTTATATGAAGGAAAAGAAGCAATTGAAAATATTGACCGTGGCATTTTTTCTATTTACTTTTTTAATATCGTACAATTAAAAAAAGGGGAGGGAATATTCCAAAAAGCTGGTATTCCACATGCTTATTTAGAGGGGCAAAATGTAGAACTAATGGCCAATAGCGATAATGTTTTGCGGGCGGGTTTAACACCTAAACATATAGATGTGCCGGAATTATTGAAACATACCATTTTTCAACCCGTTATACCGGAAATTTTAACTGGAAAGCAAATTGAAAGAAACGTACTTGAATTCAATTATCCATGCCCGGTGCCTGATTTTGGCATTCATAAAATAGAATGGGAAGGAGCCAATCAATACACAGCTTATGCAGCCTCTCCCGAAATTATTATTGCGGTAGAAGGTGGTTTTATTATCAGCAGCACCAATGGAAAAAATAAAGTAATTAAACAGGGCGAAGCCTGTTTCATAATTCCCAATACAGAATATTCTATATCCAGTAGTGGCAGGGTATTGTTGTTTAAAGCATTTGTTCCTATTTAAGAGTATCAATTTTATAGTTAAAAAGCGTATAAAACCTTCAAATTGCTTATTTTTGTTTTTGTTGAATGGGCAAAATTATCAACTGTGTGTATGCTGGAGCTGATTGCCTGTTTTTTATGCTATTTTATATGAACCTTTAAATCAGCAATATGCAATTTTCAAAAAAGAATATGATTTATGCAGGAATTGTTTTACTGTTAACAGTTTTCTGCAAAATTATTTTTGCCAATAGTATACAATGGAGTGGTTTTTCGCCGATTATGGCGGTTGCCCTTGTATCTGGTATGATGGTGCATCAAAAGCATTTCACTTTTATTTTTCCATTATTCGCTTTATTGGGCAGTGATATCATGATTCAGCTTTTGTATGTAACCGGACAGTTTCCTTTTCCAGGTTTTTATAGTTATCAATTGCTAAATTATTTGTTTTTAAGTGTATTAGTACTAGCAGGGTGGCTATTAAAAGGTAAAAATTATACAACCTTGGTGTTTGGGGCATTAGCCGGTCCTACAGTTTACTTTTTGCTTTCTAATTTTACGGTTTGGGCTACACACGGCGGATATAACCACCCAATGAACGCTTCCGGTTTATGGCTTTGTATGGTAGATGGGTTGCCTTTTTATAAAAATTCATTAATGGCTACATTATTATTTGTACCAATGCTATTAATAATTTATCATGCTTTATTAAGAAAAAAACTGGCTATTAAGATGCAATAATAGTTGAAGTAAATACCACAACATCTGCACATTATATCATTAAGAAACCGGCTTCTAAAATGGGAAGCCGGTTTCTTAATAATGATTTCGTTCCTGTTATATAAATTGTTGTAATTGTTGAATCACTTCATCAATCTCTTCTTTTGAGTTGTGCCGGCTAAAAGAAAACCGAACGGCGACTTTATTTGGATTATTATTAAATGCCCTGATAACATGGCTTCCCTGATCGGCACCGCTGGTGCAGGCGCTGCCACCGCTGGCACAGATGTGATGAATATCTAAATTAAATAACAGCATCTCACTTTTTTCAGTTTTCGGAAAGCTTACATTTAAAACGGTGTACAGACTTTCATCAGAAGTATCACCATTAAAACTGATGCCCTTGATATGCTGTTGTAGCTGCTGCATCATATACTGCTTTAGCCCTCTGATGTATTTACTTTGGGTTGGATAATTTTCCGTAGCAATTTCCAATGCTTTTGCAAACCCTACAATACCATACACATTTTCAGTTCCTGCACGCATATTTCTTTCTTGTGCACCACCTTGTATAAAGGGGTTTATTTTTATATTTTCATTAATGTAAAGTAAACCAACCCCTTTGGGCCCATGAAATTTATGAGCCGCGCCGGTAATAAAATGAACGGGTAATTCTCTTAAATTAAATGGAAAATGACCAACGGTTTGCACGGTATCACTATGAAATATTGCATTGTATTTTTTGCAAATATTTCCTATCCATGCAATATTGGTGATATTTCCAATTTCATTGTTGGCATGCATCAGCGTAACTAAACATTTTTCGGTTGAACTGGTTAAAATTTGCTCTAAGTGCTGCAAATCAACATGGCCGTTTTCCAGAATATTTACATAACTCAGTTTTATTTTATGTTGATGGTGTAATTTTTCAACAGTATGCAAAGTAGCATGGTGTTCAATAGGCGATGTAATAATATGTGTACATCCTAAATCGTATACTGCGGCATTAATAGCAGTGTTGCTGCTTTCAGTACCCCCGCTTGTAAAAAATATTTCTGCAGGATGGGCATTTAAAATTTTTGCTACCAATTTTCGTGCATTTTCTATTGCCATGCGTGTTTCTCTGCCATAGCTGTATATTGAAGAGGGATTTCCAAAATGTTCAGTTAAATAAGGCATCATTGCCGCTAAAACCTCGGGATCGATAGGGGTAGTGGCTGCATTATCGAAATAAATTCTTTTACTCATCGGGTAATCGTTGTTCAGTTAAACAGTAAAGGTATATACTGTACAGTTTCTTACAAAAAAACCTCTTATCACAGTGTTAATAAGAGCTTTTACAAGCATTTGAAGTTGTATTACATTACTTCACGGATGTCCTGCATCATTCTTTTGGCAATATTATCGGCAGTAGTTTCAAAGTTGCTTTCCGCATAAATGCGAATAATGGGTTCTGTATTGCTGGTTCTAAGGTGCACCCAGTCATTTTCAAATTCAATTTTTAAACCATCTTCTGTATTGATGGGGTATTTTTTATATTTCTTTGTAATCTGTTCAAATATCTTTTTAATATCAAATCCTTTTTCAAGCTCAATTTTATTTTTACTGATAAAATAGTTGGGATAAATATTGCGTAGTTGTTTTACACTTTTCTTTTCTTTAGCCAAATAAGTTAAAAATAAAGCAATGCCAATTAAAGCATCGCGGCCATAATGCAAATCGGGCACTATTACGCCGCCATTGCCTTCACCCCCAATTACGGCATTTACTGCTTTCATTTTTGTAACTACATTTACCTCGCCAACAGCAGAAGGGTAGTACATGCCACCATGTTTTAATGTAACATCTTTCAATGCTTTGGTGCTCGACATGTTGCTAACGGTATTGCCTTTCCTGTTCTTTAATACATAATCTGCAATGGCTACCAATGTATATTCTTCGCCAAATAAACTGCCATCTTCACATACAAATGAAAGCCTGTCTACATCAGGATCTACTGCTATACCAATATCAGCCTTGTGTTTGTTTATTGCATTACATAATTCCTGCAAATGTTGTGGTAATGGCTCGGGATTATGTGCAAATTTTCCATTTACTGTTTCATTCAATATAATAATGTCGGTCTCTTTAATACCCAAAGCCTGTAATAAAGCAGGTACTGCAATAGCACCGGTGCTGTTAATGGCATCAACCACTACTTTAAATTTTCTCTTCTTAATCGAAGCCACATCTACCAACGGATAATCTATAATTGCTTGTATATGCTGTGCTATAAAGTTTGTATGAATGGTTTTATTACCTAATTTATCTACCTGTGCAAATACAAATTCATTTTTTTCTGCAATGGATAAAACAATAGCGCCATCACTTGCCGAAATAAATTCACCTTGATGATTGAATAGTTTTAAAGCATTCCACTCTTTGGGATTGTGGCTGGCACTGATGATCATTCCACCGGCTGCGTTTTCAAACTGAATCGCCATTTCAATGGTAGGGGTAGTGCTTAAACCTGCATCTACAACATCTATACCCAATGCCATGAGTGTAGCCATAGCCAATTCCTGAACCATTGCACCGCTGATTCTTCCATCGCGGCCAATTACTACTTTTTTATTTGAATGATTTTGTTGCAATAGCCATGTACCAAATGCTGCAGTATATTTTACAACATCTAAAGGGCTAAGATTATCTTCCGATTTGCCACCGATGGTGCCACGAATGCCTGAAATACTTTTGATTAATGCCATATTTTATTCGCTTATTTTCTCTGCAGGGGGAATGCAAATTTAAGTAATTGATTCATATTTTTTTCATTAATTTAATTATAGTGGCCTTATTGTTTACAAACATTTGTTTTACATCATTACCAACTTTCTATTTGTAATTTTGCAGCTTCACTAATAGCAATTAGTGGATGCCTTTAAGAAATTGGTATAAAGACTGGTTTAATTCACCATATTATCATTTATTATATCAAAACAGAAATGAAGATGAGGCCAATGAATGGATTATTCATTTGCTGCAGTATTTAAAACCGGCTATTTCATATACTATTTTAGATGTTGCCTGCGGAAAAGGGCGTCATAGTAAAATATTTGCCGAAAAAGGATTTGATGTAACCGGCATTGATTTGGCACCAGAAAATATAGTAGAAGCTAAGCAATTTGAAAATGACAGGTTACATTTTTTTGTGCATGATATGCGACTGCCCTTTTATGTAAATTATTTTGATTTTGCATTTAATTTTTTTACCAGTTTTGGTTTTTTTAGAACGTTGAGAGAACATAATAATGCTATCCGTACCATTGCTCAATGCCTAAAACCGAATGGTGTTTTTTTTTAGATTATATGAATGTTCAGTATGTAGAAAGTTATTTAAAAAAAACAGAGCAAATTGAAATCAATCATCTCGTTTTTTATATTACACGTTGGTAGGGTTCGGAACATTTTTATAAACAAATTCAGGTAGCTGAAAAAGGCAATACTACCTTAAAGCATTTATTTACCGAAAAAGTTGCAAAGTTTACATTGGTTGATTTTACTGAAATAATGGCCTACCAACATTTGCAAATTTAGGAAGTTTTTGGGAATTATGCACTGGAGCCATTTCACCTGAAGCAATCGCCCAGTATAATTATCATTGCAAAAAAAATCAGTAACCCAAGCATTACAGCATAATGCTTGCCATTTTTACGCAAATAAAATGGAGCAATACAGTAATATTTGTGTTTTATTTTGATATTTCTGTAACTATTTAACTGTATTTTGCAACCAAATGATTTATTTGTAATGGTGGATTAAGGCAGCAGGTATGTTGAAAAAAAATGTTGTATTATTTGTAATAGGTTTATGCATCTTTACTTATATATTGGGAATGTTTTTAATTCCGCTAATGGATATTGATGCGGCGCAGTATGCATCCATTTCCAGAGAAATGTTTGTCCGCAAAAGCTATCTGCAAGTATATGATTTAGGCCACGATTATTTAGATAAACCACCCATGCTTTTCTGGCTATCCGGATTAAGTATGTATATTTTCGGTGTTCATGATTGGGCTTATCGCTTGCCATCTGTTTTATTTTCAATTGTAGCTATTTATGCTACTTACCGGTTGGCATTGCTTTATTATAAGAAAGAAACAGCCATGCTGAGTGCTATGGTGCTGGCAGCCAGTCAGGCACTCTTCCTCATGAATCATGATGTAAGAGCCGATACCATGTTAATGGGTTGGGTTATTTTCAGTATCTGGCAATTGGCAGAATGGTATACAAACAAAAAGTATATTCATTTTGTGTTGGGCTTTATAGCTATTGCTGGTGGTATGCTTACAAAAGGGCCTATAGCATTATTTGTACCGGTTTTTGCATTTCTGCCCCATTTTATTTTACGTAGGGAATGGAAGCAGTTCTATCGTTGGGAATACATTCCGGGCCTGCTAATAATAGCAATACTATTATTGCCAATGAGTATAGGATTGTACCAACAGTTTGATATGCATCCCGGTAAAATGGTAGGCGGAAATTATATCACATCAGGATTGAGGTTTTATTACTGGACGCAAAGTTTTGGCCGTTATACCGGCGAGAATGCCAACCGAGAAATGAATCAGTTTACCTTTTTACTGCAAAATATGTTGTGGAGCTTTTCGCCATGGATTATTTTTTTTCTGGTTGGATTGTTTTTAGAAATAAAAACAGTTATAAAGCAAAAAGGTAAACTTACTGAACAGCAGGAGTGGATTACCACCGGAGGCTTCATTATTACCTATTGCGTGTTAGCCAGAAGCCAGGCACAATTGCCACACTATATTTTTGTAGCATTCCCTTTCGCAGCAATTGTAACTGCAAAGTTTTTATATGCTTTGTTTTTTGAACATAAATGGAGGCATTTACGGCGAATCCTGGTTTTATTACACCTTCTTATTTTTACTGTGCTTTGGCTGGCATTAATTGTATTAATGGCATTTCCTTTTTCAGATATACCCAAATTTGTAGCAACATTATCTGCATTATGTTTATTATTAATGTACTCGCTTTTTTATTCTAAAAAATTACATTTTCACCGGTTACCTGTTATTGCATTCTTTACCATTATCGGCATCAATGTGTTTTTAAATACTGCATTCTATCCTGCTTTATTGCAATACCAAATGGGCAATACTGCAGCCGGGTTTATCAACGCCAAACATATTGACAAGTCGAAGGTGATTGTTGCAGGCATACATCCTGGCTATCCATTTTATTTTTATGGACAATATATTTTTCCTGACACCACCATAAATGGATTAAAAGAAGGCGAAGTTGCTGTAACCAATGCTGATAGTGTTGCTATAATTGAAAAGAAATTTCCCTATGCCAAAGTGTTGCACCGGGGCGATAATTTTCATGTAACACAATTGAGTTTTGACTTTCTTAATCCGGAAACCAGGCCGGAAGAATTGCAGCACTATGCCATTGTGGATTTAACACCACCCCTCAAAAAAACGGTTAAAAAGTAAAGCTTACAGCGTTTTGCGGGTTATCTAACTTGTAACTTTTATCTTCACCATTGCAGTTTACATGAAAAATATTTACTTGTGTTGGCTGGTAATCATACAATAGCGTTGATGTTATATCCATTTTTTTGATGGATGGAATATTTTCTATCTCAAAGTAACTCCACACACTTTCTTTTTGAATTTCGTACCCAACATATTTTAAATGAACAGATGCGTTATTGATTTTAACATTCATTTTCTGCGTAATGTATTGTTGAATCATATTATTTACTTCTGCTTTATTTGCAGGATGCGTAAGGTCTACATTTTTATTAAAATGTTTTTTTAAAACCTGTTCCAGATCATCTGTAAAAATTCTAATACTTACTTCCACCATTTTTTCTTTTGCATTGTGATGCAAATCAATAACCGAAACATAAAACGGGTGCATGGCGGTAATGCAGGTAATCCATATCCATTTATACAGTAAAGCAACCATTTATCTTAATTTTTTGGTGATTACAAATGTCGGTATTATATTGAACGCCATGAGCGATTTTAATTTGTATTTTACATTAGGGCGTGAACATATTGCCAATATCACTGCATTAGATCATATTCTGTTTATTGCAGCTTTATGCACCCGATATCAATTTGCAGATTGGAAAAAAATTTTAATTTTAGTAACCGCATTTACCATTGGCCATTCTATTACCCTTGCTTTAAGTGTTTTGAATGTAGTGCATTTTTCAACACGATGGATTGAGTTTTTAATTCCTGTTACCATTTTAATTACAGCCATTAGTAATTTTTTTGTGAAAAAATTTGTGTTCAAAGCAAAGTTTCCGGTTATTTATTTTTTTGCATTATTTTTTGGATTAATTCATGGGTTGGGTTTTAGTAATTATTTAAAGAGTTTATTGGGGAAAGATCAAAACATTATTTGGCAATTATTTGCCTTTAACTGTGGCTTAGAGGTTGGGCAACTTATTATTGTACTCATTATTTTGGTAATTGCTTTTATACTGGTGCAAATTTTTAGCGTTAACCGAAGATATTATTTGCTGTTTTTGTCGGCAGTCATTATTGCCTTATCTTTAGAAATGTGTTTACAACGAATGCCTTTTCATTTTTAAAAAATAACATAAATGCTATGAGAAAGTGGTTACTATTACTGGTATTACTGCCTGGTTGGCGTGTTTTGCCAGCACAAAATATTCAAAACAATCCGGGTTCCAACCATGGAAACAAATTTGAACAATTGGGCACCATTTTACCAACACCCAATGAGTACAGAACGGCCAGTGGCGCCCCGGGGCCTAAATACTGGCAACAACGCTGCGATTATGATATAAAATGCTCATTAGATGAGAAAAAATTGATGTTAACCGGAACGGAAAATATTTCCTATTACAACAATTCACCCGACGCGCTTACCTATTTGTGGATTCAGTTAGATGAAAATGAACACAATAATTTGCACAATGCCAATTATCAGGATGCCAGCTATCTGAATAACCGCATGACAAATGCCATGATTAACAGATTAGAAACATCGAAAGAAGATAATGGTTATGGCGATAAAATTCATGCAGTCATCAATCTGGCAACAGGAAAGGCATTGCCTTACACCATCAATAAAACCATGATGCGCATTGATTTGCCTCACCCCTTAAAACCAGGCCAGCAATTTAATTTTAAAATAAACTGGAGTTATAAAATTTCCGACAGAATGCAAATGGGAGGCCGTGGTGGTTATGAATACTTTCCTGAAGATGGAAATTATTTATTTACTATTACGCAATGGTATCCCCGTTTGTGTGTGTACAGCGATTTTCAAGGATGGCAAAACCATCAGTTTACCGGCAGAGGCGAGTTTGCATTAACTTTTGGAAATTTTAAAGTACAAATGACAGTGCCTGCCGATCATATTGTAATGGCAACCGGCACCTGCCAAAACTATAATCAGGTTTTGTCGTCCAATCAATTAGCACGTTGGAACAAAGCACAAACTGCCAAAGAACCGATTGAAATAGTAACCTTAGATGAGGCAAAAAAGGCTGAAACAGGGAAAATATCTGCAACCAAAACCTGGATATTTTCAGCCGATAATGTACGCGATTTTGCATGGACATCATCCCGAAAATTTATTTGGGATGCTATGCCTGCTTATATAGATGGTAAAAAAATTATGTGTATGAGCGCTTACGGTAAAGAAGCATATGGATTATACCGAAAATTTTCAACCAGGGTAGTGGCACATACCATTAAAACGTATTCAAAATTTTCTATACCATATCCCTATCCTGTGGCACAAAGTATCGAAGCCAGCAATGGCATGGAATATCCTATGATTTGTTTTAATTATGGAAGAACCGAAAAAGATGGCACTTACAGCGAAGCCGTTAAGAATGGCATGTTAGGTGTGATAATTCATGAAGTGGGGCATAATTTCTTCCCAATGATTGTAAATAGTGATGAACGCCAATGGACATGGATGGATGAAGGCCTGAACAGTTTTGTTGAATACCTCACCGAAGAATTGTATGACAATAAATTTCCATCCCGTAAAGGAGCCGCCTGGACAATAACCGATTACATGCGCTTGCCTAAAGATCAGTTAGAACCTATTATGACCAATAGTGAAAATATTGTTCAGTTTGGCCCTAATGCATATACCAAACCGGCTACCGGATTAAATATATTACGCGAAACTATTATGGGGCATGAGTTGTTTGATTTTGCATTCCGGGAATATGCACGCCGGTGGGCATTCAAACATCCAACACCTGCCGATTTATTTAGGACAATGGAAGATGCAAGCGGTGAAGATTTAGACTGGTTTTGGAGAGGTTGGTTTTACAGTACCGATCCCTGCGATATTGCCATTGATTCAGTAAAACATGCTGTAGTCGATGCTGCTTCAATAGGTGCCATGCCGCAGCGAAATGGCGTTCGTACAATGCCATTAGCCAAACCTGCAGTTCCTCAGTTTGATGATATTTCTAAAATAAGGAACAGGGAAAATAATTCCATTACTTTTCTTACCGATGCAGATACCTCTCTCCGCGATTTTTACTGGAAATATGACCGCGGTATCATTCCGTACGATTCAACGATTCATGTAACACTTCCTGCAAGCGGTACTGCAGAAAAGTTTACGCAGGATGAATTAAAGCCTTATCTGGGTAAACACTTGTATGAAATAACTTTTAAAAATAAAGGCGGGTTGGTAATGCCCATCATTCTTCAATTCACATTTGAAGATGGCACCACAGCTGTTGAAAGAATACCTGCACAAATTTGGCGAAAAAATGAAAATGAGGTAACCAAAGTATTTGTTACCAATCAGGCAGTAAAATCAATGCAATTAGACCCATTACGCGAAACTGCAGATATTGATGAAAGTAATAATTCGTGGCCAAAAGTAAGTGCGCCTACTAAATTTGAATTATTTAAAGCAGGTTTAATCAATAGAAGGAACCCTGTTACACCACCTAATCCAATGCAGGAAATTAAAGTATCTTCCAAAAATTGATTTCATAATAAATTAAAACAAAAAATCGAAGTACTGTCAATACTTCGGTTTTTTATTGCAATAAAAAACCCCGGAAATATTTACCAGGGCTTATTTTTGGTTGGGTTACTAGGATTCGAACCTAGACAGACAGAACCAAAATCTGTAGTGCTACCGTTACACCATAACCCAATCCTATCACCAATTTTTACATTGGGGTGCAAAAATAGGGGAGCCTTTGGTTTGTTCCAAAAAATTTTATCACAATAAAAGGGAATTTTCTGGTTACAACTTCAATAAGGCTTCAATCTTTCAAATAATCAGTTTGTTTTGCGGGTGATTTTATAATAATCGTTCTTTCTATTACCGCTGCATCGTAATCAATTAAAATGGTAACAACAACTTCATCATTTTGCTGGGGGAGTGCAGTGCCATTTTCTGAAACTGCAAATGTTGAAATGATAGCCGGATTGATACCAATTCGCATTAAATATTTTTTAATATTATTGGCTCTTTTAACAGCAAGGTTTGTATTTTTTTCTTTAGAAAGTGCATTACCATAAATTCTAATTCTGGTTAAAGTAATACTTGAATCGCCGGGCGGTACATCATTTAAAATTAATTTTGCAGCAGGTGTTAAATCGGGTTTATTGAATTGAAAATATACCCTGGCACTGGTGGTATCTGGTTCAACAGCTTTTGCCAAAAGTCCTGAAAAAATGATACCCAGTAAGAAAAGTGTTTTTTTTAACATGTATCAATTTTAGTGTTGAATATAAAAGAAACACTAAGTTCCTCTATTTATTTTGTATGGAATAGATTTTATGGTTAAAAAATGATCTCACATCTTTTTTATTTCCGTTGCAACAGGTTATCTTTAATTCATCCCTGATGGGTATCCAAATGGAAAGTAAACTAATTTTATTGGCATTATTTGTAATTGTAATGTTGCTTATGTCGTACACAGTTTCAAAAAAAACAAAAACAATTCTATTTTTCGGCGATTCAATTACCGAATTTGGCACGTTGCCTGGTGGTTATTTGCAGTTGTTAAATGAAAAAATAGTACAAAATGGCTTATCTCAGCTAACTTGTTTGGGGGCAGGTATTAGTGGCAATAAAATTTACGATTTATACCTTCGGTTAGAAGATGATGTTTTGAATAAAAATCCTGCTTTGGTAGTTATTTTAATTGGCGTAAATGATGTATGGCATAAAGTATCGCACGGAACAGGTACCGATGCCGATAAGTTTGAAAAATTCTACAAAGCCATTTTAAATAAACTTCAGGCGTCCAATATTCCTGTGGTTTTATGCACCATTATATCCATTGGCGAAAAATTACAAGGTCAAAACCGGCAAGATGATGATATTGATGTATACAATGGTATTATCAGAAATCTTTCCACCACTTACCAAGTACCACTTTGTGATTTGCGAAAAGTGGCATTTGATTGTATTGCAGCACAAAATCATACCAATGCCGACAGGGGGGTTTTAACCAAAGATGGGGTTCATTTAAATGAAACCGGCAATAGGATGGTAGCAGAAAATATTTGGCAAACCATTGCTCAAATTCCCGGTTTTTTATAAAACAAAAAGACAGTTTGTTTGAAAGTAAACTGTCTTTTTTAAATAATTTAGATGAATACAAAATTGAGTAAGCCTACTCAAATCCTAATCATTTACAACTGCTAAATAGTAATTTTTTTTTCCTTTTTGAATGAGGAGGTATTTGTTTTGCAAAAGGTCTTGTTTTGTAATCTGCACATAATCGGTTTCAATTTTCTTTTTATTGATGCGGATACCACCATTCTGCCACATTTTTCTGGCTTCGCTTTTACTGGGGAAGATACTGGTTTCAGTTAAAAAGTTTAATAAATCATAACCGTTTTCAATTTGTGATTTTGAAATGGTGATGGTAGGCACACCTTCCAAAGCCTGTAATAGTTGCTTTTCACTTAAGCTGGCCAGTATATCAGCAGTTTCATTATTAAATAATATTTCAGAAGCCTGCACTGCAAAATCATAATCTGCTTTGCTATGCACAAAAATGGTTAATGATTCGGCTAATTTTTTTTGTAAAATCCTTTCATACGGCGCTTTATCGTGTGCTTCCAATAAGCTTTCAATGGTTTCTTTTGGTAGCAGCGTAAATATTTTAATCCATTTTTTTGCATCTTCATCACTGGCATTCAGCCAAAATTGATAAAATTGATAGGGAGAAGTTTTTTGCGCATCTAACCAAACATTGCCTTTTTCAGTTTTACCAAACTTACCGCCATCTGCTTTGGTTATCAGCGGGCAGGTAAATGCAAAGGCTTCGCCGCCTGCTTTTTTTCTGATAATTTCAGTTCCGGTTACAATATTACCCCACTGATCGCTGCCACCCATTTGCAGTTTGCAGTTTTTGTGTGTATAAAGCCAGTAAAAATCATAGCCCTGTACCAACTGATAGGTAAATTCGGTAAAACTCATTCCATTTTCATTTTCTATCCGTTTTTTTACACTATCCTTGGCCAACATATAGTTTACGGTAATATACTTTCCTACATCTCTGATAAAATGCAGAAAACCCATGTCTTTAAACCAGTCGTAATTATTCACCATTTCGGCGGCATTGGGCTTTGTAGTATCAAAGTCTAAAAATTTTTCTAACTGTTTTTTTACGCATTGCACATTGTGCTGTAAAACATCTTCACTCAGCAAATTTCTTTCTTCACTTTTTCCGCTCGGATCGCCCACCATGCCTGTTGCACCGCCTACTAAAGCAAAGGGTTTATGCCCTGCTTTTTGCAAATGAACCAATAATAAAATAGGCACCAGACTGCCAATATGTAAACTATCTGCAGTAGGATCAAAACCAATGTAGGCCGAGGTCATTTCCTTATTCAATTGTTCAATGGTTCCGGGCATTATATCCTGAATTAATCCACGCCATTGCAATTCTTCCATTAGATTCATACAAAATTCAATTTGCGCAAAAGTAATTACTTTGATGTTCTGAATAAATGTAATTGTTGCGTTATGTTTGCAAATGAATCAGCTGATGCTGTTCAATAATTCAGGAAGATGCCACAGTGGGAAGTTCTATCATAAAAATAATAACAATATGCAAATAGTAGGTTTTGGTACCCGGGTGCTTAATTTTCTGGTAGATTTAATTTTTGTGTTTTCTATCGCATATTTATTGAATAAAGTATGGGATTGGTATGTTGTTTTTTATGAATACACGCCTTATAGTTTTGGTGAAATATTTGGATTGGTAGTGTTCGTATATTATTTTTTGTTTGAATGGATCTTTGCACGTACACCGGGAAAATGGTTTTCACGAAGTAAGGTGGTAACCCAATCGGGAGGTAAACCCGGTATATGGCCTGTATTTGTGCGCAGTATTATCCGGTTAACTATCATAAATGCTTTTTTTATTCCTTTTTTAGAAATGCCATTGCATGATTATTTAAGTAAAACCAGGGTAGTAGAAGCTTAATTTTTTGGAAAGACATGACTGTATTTTTTTAAACTAAAAAATCACCAACTATTTTGAGCGCATTACCTTAAAGTAAAGATTTTGTAAAAATTTTATAAGATGTTTTTGGAAAAGGAAAATGATTTAAGATAATTTTTTTAGCGTTTCCATTCTTAAGATGTATTTTCCAATTACATCGAATTCAAGATTCACTTCAGTGTTGATGGTTACAGTTGACATGTTGGTATGTTCATATGTATAAGGAATAATGGCTACTTTAAAACTGTTTTCCGTAACATTAAAACAGGTTAAACTAATGCCGTTTACACAAATAGAGCCTTTTTCAATCACCAATGTTGCATGTGCCGAAGGAAACTGAAAAGAATACTCCCAACTTCCGTTTAAGTTTTGAACTGCTGTACAAGTGGCAGTACAATCTACATGGCCCTGCACCAAATGCCCGTCTATACGTCCGTTCATAACCATACAGCGTTCAATATTCACCATATCGCCCGGTTGTAAATGGTTTAAATTGGTTTTTTGTAATGTTTCTTCAATAGCGGTAACCCGATGCAAATTATCCTTAACAGCCTCAATAGTAAGGCAAACACCATTGTGCGATACACTTTGGTCGGTTTTTAAAGCATTGCTAAGTGGCGATGAGATCCAAAATATGGTATTTGTACCACTTTTTTCAATCTTTTCAACATAGCCGGTACATTCAATAATTCCTGTAAACATGCCTGCAATTTAAATGGAAAAGACACAAAAATGATTTTGATATTTGGAATTTTACCGGAACCTATTATCTTTGCAACCCATTCATTCAAAAAAGGAGATATTTTATTATGCTTATTATCGATTCAAAAGATTGCGAAAACATTGACAAGGCGCTGAAAAAGTATAAGAAAAAGTTTGAAAAAAGCAAAACACTGCTTAAATTAAGAGAGCGTCAAACTTTTACAAAGCCCTCTGTTAAACGCAGAGAAACTGTGTTAAAAGCAATCTACAAGCAGAAAATTGCCAGTGGAAAAATAGAAGCATAAAATGCTTTTATACCCAAAATATATTTAGTAGCCTGAGATAGTTAATTTTAGGCTACTTTTTTATGTCTATAATTGAAACATATCCTGAATTACAACAATTTATTGAATATCTCAGTTTTGAGAAGCGATATTCAAAATATACCGTTGCAGCTTATCAAAAGGATTTGGAGCAATTTCTTCATTTTCAAATCAATCAGTTTAATTCTCCGGCTATCAACGATATTCAGCCCACATTTATTAAAAGTTGGCTTGCATTTTTAAAAGAACAGGGACTTGAGTCCAAGAGCATCAATCGAAAAATTTCTACTTTAAAATCTTTTTTCAAGCATCTTCAAAAATTGGGATTGTTGCGGCAACCGCCCATGGCAACCATTATTTCTCCAAAAGCCAAAAAAAGGCTGCCTGCATTTGTAGATGAATCCAAAATGGAATTATTGTTACAAACAGCTATTGATACCACCAATTGGGATGAAAAAACAAATTTTCTGGTTTTACAGTTATTTTATTTTACCGGCATTCGTTTAAGTGAGTTAATACATTTAAAAGAAATGCAAATTGATGCTGCCAACCAACAAATAAAAGTAATAGGGAAGGGGAACAAAGAACGAATCATACCCATTCATGATACCTTATTGACTCAGTTAAAAGGGTATCTGAAGGAAAAGCATCATCAGTTTGGAACTATTGAACCCTGTGTATTTGTGAATAAAAAAAATAAACCATTGCAACCCAGAGAGGTGTATCAAAACATTAAAAATTTATTGGGTACAGTAACAACCATGCAAAAGAAGAGTCCGCATGTGCTACGCCATACTTTTGCAACCCATCTCTTAAACAATGGTGCAGATTTAAATGCCGTAAAAGAACTATTGGGGCACAGCAGTTTAGCCGCAACACAGGTGTATACCCACACCACCATCGAAAAGCTAAAAGATATTCACAAAAAAGCTCATCCTAAAGCCTGAAATTTTATGGCACCAGCAATAGGAAAATTTTTTAAGAAAAACAATGACGAATTAGCTTTATTTTATAAAATGAAAGCAGTAGATTTATCATGAAATGATGATGTATAAAAACACATCATTTAAAACAGTTCTTTACATTATTTTTTCACCATTAAACGTGTGTTGCTATGAACATCAACATTCAAACTGTGCATTTTGAAGCAGATTTTAAACTGTTAGATTATGTAACTAAAAAAACGGAAAAATTAAACACTTTTCATGATCAGGTTTTAAAAGTAGATGTCTTTCTTAAATTGGATAATGTAGTTCATAAAATTAAAGACAAGATTGTTGAAATCCGCGTTCATGTTCCCAAACACGATTTTTTTGTAAAAGCCTCTTCAAAATCATTCGAAGAGTCTTTTGATATGGCGTTTGATTCCATGATCAATCAAATTAAACGAAAAAAAGAAAAGCTAACCATTGCTTAACAATTTTACCGGCCCTCTGCAAAGAGGGCTTTTTTTTTTGCTATTGTGGCATTCGATTTTTAAATTAATTGCTCAGTAATAGCAGTACTTTTGCAGAAATGTTGAAAACTGATTAAAAATTTTTGTAGAAGAATTTTGTTGAAATAAGTTTTCCATTACCTTTGCCATCCCGAAAAAAACGGTAGTTCTTTGTGTAAGCCGAAGTAGCTCAGTTGGTAGAGCAGCTGATTTGTAATCAGCAGGTCGTGGGTTCGACTCCCTTCTTCGGCTCAAAAAATGTATTGGGCAGGTTCCAGAGCGGCCAAATGGGGCGGACTGTAAATCCGCTGTCTTTCGACTTCAGTGGTTCGAATCCACTCCTGCCCACAATTATTCTTTTTTTTGGAAGAATAAAATAGTTCTTTAAAACGAAAAAGTATCGGCTCAGTGGCTGTTACAATTTCAAGCGGGAGTAGCTCATTTGGTAGAGCGATAGCCTTCCAAGCTATAGGTGGCGAGTTCGAGCCTCGTCTCCCGCTCTTTGCCTGAAATAACGGAAATAAAAAAAATAGGTTCATGACTTTTTGAATTAGAATGAATTCTATTTAATAAGTGAAACCGCTTTTTTTTATCAGGCCGTTGTAGCTCAGGGGTAGAGCACTTCCTTGGTAAGGAAGAGGTCGTGAGTTCAATTCTCATCAACGGCTCCATTTATAATGGAAAAGAATGTGCAGTTGGAAATAGTGTTACTAATTTGAATAACAGGATTTGAAAAATCCAGAAAATAAAAACTAAAACAAGGCAGAGAGAGGCCTTAAATTTTTAAACACAACTAAAAACAAATAAAATGGCAAAAGAAAGCTTCTTGAGGGATAAACCCCACGTTAACGTTGGAACAATTGGTCACGTGGATCATGGTAAAACCACCTTGACTGCGGCCATAACTACAATCTTATCTAAAAAAGGAATGGGTAATGTGGCTAGGAAATATGATGAGATTGATGGTGCACCTGAAGAAAAAGAGCGTGGTATTACCATTAATACCGCACACGTGGAATATCAAACTGCTAACCGTCACTATGCACACGTTGACTGTCCTGGTCACGCTGACTATGTTAAAAACATGATTACAGGTGCTGCACAGATGGATGGTGCTATTCTGGTGGTTGCTGCGACCGATGGTCCAATGCCTCAAACCAAAGAGCACATTCTTTTGGCCCGTCAGGTAGGTGTACCACGTATTGTAGTATTCATGAACAAAGTTGACTTAGTTGACGATCCTGAATTATTAGAATTAGTAGAAATGGAAATCCGTGAGTTATTAAGCTCATATGGTTTTGATGGTGATAATACTCCTATTATTCAGGGTTCTGCAACCGGCGCCTTGGCTGAAGATCCAAAATGGGTTGGTAAAATTGATGAATTAATGGATGCTGTTGATAGTTATATTCCATTACCTCCCCGCCCAATTGATCAACCATTCCTGATGAGTGTGGAAGATGTATTCTCTATCACAGGTCGTGGTACAGTAGCTACCGGTCGTATTGAACGTGGTGTGATCAAAGTTGGTGAATCAGTTGAAATTGTTGGTTTAATGGAAGCGCCCCTTTCCTCAACTGTAACTGGTGTGGAAATGTTTAAGAAATTATTAGATGAAGGTCAGGCTGGTGATAATGCTGGTTTATTATTACGTGGTATTGAAAAGAAAGATATTCGTCGTGGTATGGTAATTTGCAAACCAAAAAGCATTACCCCACATACAGAATTTAAAGGTGAGGTTTACGTATTAAGCAAAGAAGAAGGTGGCCGTCATACTCCATTCTTCAACAAATACCGTCCTCAGTTCTATTTCCGCACTACCGATGTAACCGGTGAAGTTTCCTTACCTGAAGGAACAGAAATGGTAATGCCTGGTGATAATATTAACTTAACTGTAAAATTAATCCAACCCATCGCAATGGAAAAAGGTTTGAAATTTGCGATTAGAGAAGGTGGTAGAACAGTAGGAGCAGGACAGGTTACTGAAATTTTGAAATAGGCTCTTTATTTTAATAAATTCTTTGTTGTAATTCGCTTATATTTGCAACAGACAAATTTCTTAAAGGCTGTCCCGACAACATCGGGATAGCTTTTAAGTTTATACGGGTATCGTACAACGGTTAGTATAGAGGTCTCCAAAACCTTCGATCTGGGTTCGAATCCTAGTACCCGTGCTATTGTTGGTTTTATTTTAACCGGGGTTTACACATGCCTTGTGCAACGAACTGATTATTAGTAGTGCTGCAACAAATGTGTGTTTGCCATCATAACATCAAAAATAAAATGAATAAAGTTACTACCTATTTTAAAGACAGCTACCGCGAGTTAGTTGAAAAAGTAACCTGGCCAACTTGGCAAGAGTTGCAACAAAGCACCGTAATTGTATTGGTAGCCACCATCATTATTACAGGTATTGTATGGTTAATGGATTTTAGCTCCAACCAGGTACTAAAATTAATTTATTCATTGTTCAAGTAATTTTTATTCCATGGAGATTTCTTCAGAAGTAATAGATGCCATTACTACACCACAACCAGAAACCAAATGGTATGTGTTACGGGTAGTGAGTGGAAAAGAGCGAAAAGTAAAAGAATATCTGGATAAAGATATTCAGCGCAGTGGTTGGGTTGATATTATTAAACAGGTTTTTTTACCAATGGAAAAAGTGTACAAAGTGCAGAATGGTAAAAAAATAATGCGGGAAAAAAACTATTTTCCAGGTTATGTAATGATAGAAGTAGCGGATGGTAAATTAAACGATGAAATTGTTCAGCACATTAGCAATATTAGCAATGTAATGCATTTTCTTACTGATGGCAAGGGTTCTAAAGGCAATATCATTTCACTTCGTAAAAGTGAAGTAAATAAAATGCTTGGAAAAGTGGATGAAATGAATGATCAGGGTATCAGCATCAGCGAGCCTTTTATTGTTGGTGAAACCATTAAAATTATTGAAGGGCCATTTAACGATTTTAATGGTATTATTGAAGAAGTGAATGACGAGAAGAAAAAACTAAAAGTTACCGTTAAAATTTTCGGAAGATCAACTCCTGTAGAGTTAAATTATATGCAGGTTGAAAAAATAAGCTAATGGTAATCCAGAAAATATTTTCTAAAAAATCTCCCAATAAGGAGATTTTTTAGTTGGAAGGTTAAATGAATCAAAAATTCTATTACCTTTGCCGTCCCAAAATAGTTCTTATTCGTAATGATGGAGCTTGGGAGTTTTGTTTTAAACAAAACGTTATTACCAATCAAATCGTAAAATTATGGCAAAAGAAATCTCCGGCTTTGTAAAGCTGCAGGTAAAAGGTGGTCAGGCCAACCCCGCACCACCTGTAGGTCCTGCCCTTGGTTCCAAGGGAATTAATATTATGGAGTTCTGCAAACAATTCAATGCAAGAACTCAGGATAAAATGGGAAAAGTTGTTCCCGTTTTAATTACAGTGTATTCCGACAAGTCTTTCGACTTTGTTATTAAAACCGCACCGGCTGCCGTTCAATTAATGGAAGCAGCAAAAATTCAAAAAGGCAGTAAAGAACCCAACCGTGCTAAGGTTGGAAAAGTAACATGGGAACAAATTGAAGGCATTGCAAAAGATAAAATGCCCGATATGAACTGTTTTACTTTAGAAAGCGCCATGAAAATGGTTGCAGGTACTGCACGTAGTTTAGGACTTAATATTGAGGGGGATGCTCCCTGGAAAAACTAATTATTCACCTTAAATAACTTTATAAAATGGCACTGACTAAAAAAAGAAAAGTAGCAGAAAGTAAGGTGGATAAAAACAAAGTTTATTCCCTTAAAGAAGCCGCTGTATTAGTAAAAGAAATTAATTGCACCAAATTCGATAGTTCTGTAGATATACATATTCGCTTAGGCGTTGATCCTAAAAAAGCCGATCAGCAAGTACGCGGTACTGTAAGTTTACCACATGGTACTGGTAAAACCAAAAGAGTACTGGTTTTATGTACACCTGATAAAGAAGATGCTGCAAAACAGGCTGGCGCTGACTATGTTGGGTTGGATGAATTCATTCAAAAAATAGAATCAGGCTGGGTTGATGTAGACGTAATTATTGCAACCCCATCAGTAATGCCTAAAATTGGTAAACTAGGTAAAGTATTGGGTCCTCGTAACTTAATGCCCAACCCCAAAACCGGTACCGTTACCAACGATGTAGCCGCTGCAGTGAATGAAGTAAAAGGTGGTAAAATTGCATTTAAAGTTGATAAAGCAGGTATTGTTCATGCTTCCATTGGCCGTGTTTCTTTCGATGCCAATAAAATTGCAGAAAATACCACTGAATTAATTAATGCTATTTTAAAATTAAAACCCGCAACTGCAAAGGGTACTTATTTAAAAGGCGTTAATATGGCCAGCACTATGAGCCCCGGTATTACATTAGATGCAAAATCATTAGCAAACTAAGTCCTGGTGATTCGGAATTCCGAATATGACCTGGGTATTTAAAAAATTAGTTATGACCAAAGAACAAAAAAATGAAGTGATTGAACTTTTAAAAGAAAAGTTTTCACAATACAATAACTTTTATGTTACCGATACTGAATCATTAACAGTAGATCAGGTAGGTAAATTACGTAAAGCCTGTTTCGATAAGAATGTAGAGCTGAAAGTAGCCAAAAACACACTGATTAAAAAAGCATTGGAAGCATTAGATGCTGAAAAATATACAGGGGTATATGAATCATTGCACAATGTAACAGCATTACTTTTTTCGGAGAACCCGAAAGATCCTGCATTGATTATCTCTTCTTTCAGAAAAGCAAGCAATAATGAAAAGCCTCAATTAAAAGCAGCTTTTATTAATGGTGATATCTACACCGGTGATGCTAATCTGGTAACATTAACAAAAATTAAAACAAAAGATGAATTGATAGGTGAAGTAATTGGTTTACTACAATCTCCTGCAAAACGTGTTTTGGCTGCTTTATTGCACCATCACGAAAAACAGGCAGAAACAACCACTGCTGCAGAATAGTTCATTTGTAAAATTTTATAACCAACACCTCTGAGGTAAAAATGGGGTATTTTTCCATAACCTTCCGCCGGAGCAAACGCAATGAAGGCGGTTTTTAAAACTTAAATATTATGGCAGACGTAAAAGCATTAGCCGAAACCTTGGTAGGTTTAACAGTTAAAGAAGTACAAGAATTAGCAGATGTATTAAAAGCAGAATATGGTATTGAGCCAGCCGCTGCCGCAGCTGTAGTAGTTGCAAGTGGTGATGGTGGCGGTGCTGCTGCTGCTGCAGAACAAACTTCATTTGATGTTATTCTGAAAAGTGGTGGAGCCAGCAAATTAAATGTGGTTAAAATTGTAAAAGAATTAACCGGTTTAGGTTTGAAAGAAGCGAAAGATCTGGTTGATGGTGCACCCAAACCAGTAAAAGAAGGTATTTCTAAAGCTGAAGCTGAAGAATTAGCCAATAAGCTGAAAGATGCCGGAGCTGAAGTTGAAATCAAATAACTTTACCGAAAATTATTCCTTCATTACCTCCGAAATACTTTCGGAGGTAATTTTTTTAAAGGGAATTTCGGGACTGGGTAATGCATTGGGTTGGTAGTGAACAACCCGACTGATGTACCGGAAGCAAAAACCAGCCAATATTGAAATAAATTTTGTTTTTTCTTTCACCTGCTTTCCGTACTTTTGCCATCCTTATTTTAAGGCATTTAGATTCCGGTGAATTGGGAATGGCCATTAAATCCCTTTCATCTTTGTATAACAGAGCGCCGGGAACCTATCGTTTCCCTATTTTTTAGCTAAAACCGGTTTTACAAAATACTATGTCAACAACAACACTGAACAAAAGGATCAACTTTGGCAAAACAAAAAACCTAGCTGAAGCACCTGATTTATTAGACATTCAACTTGAATCATTTCGTGAATTTTTTCAGTTAGAAACTACACCCGATAAAAGGAATGTAGAAGGACTATTCCGTGTATTTAAGGAAAACTTTCCTATTACAGATACACGTAATATTTTCGTGCTGGAATTTTTAGATTATTTTATTGACCCGCCACGTTATTCAATTGAAGAATGTATGGAGCGTGGTTTAACCTATGCCGTTCCATTAAAAGCTAAACTGCGGTTAAGTTGTAATGATGAAGAACATGTGGATTTTCAAACCATTGTTCAAGATGTGTTTTTAGGAAATATTCCTTATATGACACCTCGCGGCACGTTTGTAGTAAATGGTGCTGAACGTGTGGTTGTATCTCAGTTACATCGTTCACCTGGTGTATTCTTTGGCCAGTCTGTACACCCTAACGGTACTAAAATTTATTCTGCCCGTGTAATTCCTTTTAAAGGTGCATGGATGGAATTTGCCACCGATATTAACAACGTAATGTATGCGTATATTGATCGTAAGAAAAAATTCCCGGTAACCACCCTCTTACGTTCCATAGGCTACGAAACAGATAAAGATATTCTTGAATTATTCGGAATGGCCGATGAAGTTAAAACTGATAAGAAGGAATTATCCAAATTCATTGGAAAAAAATTAGCTGCCCGTGTACTAAGAACCTGGGTTGAAGATTTTGTAGATGAAGATTCGGGTGAAGTGGTATCGATTGAGCGTAATGAAATTGTAATGGAACGCGATACCATTTTAGATGAAGATGCCATTGATACAATTATTGAATTAGGCGTTAAAAGCGTATTCATTCAAAAAGAAGACGTAGGCGGTGATTATGCAATTATTTATAATACTTTAAATAAAGATACCTCAAACAGTGAATTAGAAGCTGTTCAGCACATTTATCGTCAGTTACGTGGTGCTGATGCTCCAGATAATGAAACAGCACGTGGTATTATCGATAAATTATTTTTCTCAGACAAACGTTACGATTTAGGTGAAGTTGGCCGTTATAAAATTAACCGCAAACTGAACCTTGATTTATCCATCGAGAAAAAAGTATTAACAAGATTAGATATTATTGAAATTATCAAATATTTGGTTCGTTTAACCAATGGTAAAGCCGAAGTAGATGATATTGATCATTTAAGCAATCGCCGTGTTAGAACAGTGGGCGAACAATTGTATGCACAATTTGGCGTAGGTTTAGCTCGTATGGCTCGTACCATTCGTGAAAGAATGAATGTACGCGACAATGAAGTATTTACGCCTGTTGATTTAATCAATGCTCGTACTTTATCTTCCGTTATTAATTCATTTTTTGGTACTTCCCAATTATCTCAATTCTTAGACCAAACCAACCCCTTATCTGAAATTACACATAAACGCAGGATTTCAGCCTTAGGACCCGGTGGTTTAAGCAGAGAAAGAGCCGGATTTGAGGTGCGCGACGTTCACTATTCTCATTACGGTCGTTTATGTACCATTGAAACACCCGAAGGCCCGAATATCGGATTGATTTCTACCCTTTGTGTACATGCAACCATTAATGATATGGGCTTTATAGAAACCCCTTATCGTAAAGTAGAAAATGGGAAAGTTAATTTGAAAGAATTAACCTATTTAAGTGCAGAAGAAGAAGATACCGCAAAAATTGCACAAAGTAATACACCACTTACCCCTAATGGTGAATTTGCTGTAGATCAGGTAATTTCCCGTGAAACAGGCGATTTTCCCATTTTAGATAAAGAGGAAGTTGAATATATGGATGTTGCGCCCAACCAAATTGTAGGATTAAGTGCCTCATTAATTCCTTTCTTAGAGCATGATGATGCCAACCGTGCATTGATGGGTTCTAACATGCAACGTCAGGCCGTACCATTAATCAGATTAGAATCTCCGATTGTAGGTACAGGTTTGGAAGGTAAAGCAGCCCGTGATGCCAGAATTCAAATTCATGCAGAAGGAGATGGTGTGATAGAATTTGTAGATGCCAATGAAATACATGTGCGTTATGAAAGAAGCGAGATTGATAAACTCATTTCATTCGATGATGATTTGCGTGTTTATAAATTAACCAAATTTATCAAAACCAATCAGGCTACCTCTATCAATCTTCGTCCGGCTGTTAAAAAAGGACAAATTGTTAAAAAAGGTGATTTCTTAACCGAAGGTTATGCCACTCAAAATGGAGAATTGGCTTTGGGAAGAAACTTGCAAGTAGCTTTCATGCCATGGAAAGGTTACAATTTTGAAGATGCCATTGTAATTAACGAAAAAGTAGTTCGTGAAGATTTATTTACTTCTATTCACATTGATGAATATGAATTAGAAGTACGCGATACCAAACTGGGTGAAGAAGAATTAACGCCCGATATACCAAATGTTTCTGAAGAAGCCACCAAAGATTTGGATGAAAATGGTATCATCAGAATTGGTGCATCCATTAAAGAGGGTGATATATTAATTGGTAAAATAACGCCCAAAGGTGAATCTGATCCTACACCGGAAGAAAAATTATTAAGAGCCATATTTGGTGATAAAGCCGGTGACGCAAAAGATGCTTCTTTAAAAGCACCTAACGGAACAGAAGGCGTTGTGATTGATAAAAAATTGTTTCAGCGTGCTAAGAAAGATAAGAACAGTAAACAAAAAGAAAAATCACAATTAGAAAAAGTAGAAAAAATACATCAGCAAAATGTTGAAGTTTTAAAAGAACAATTGCATAGTAAACTGCAGGTTTTATTAAAAGATAAAACATCTGCCGGTGTTACCAATACTTTTGGTGAAGTATTAATTGGGAAAGGCGCAAAATTTAATGCCAAAAATATTGCTTCTATTGAGTATCAAAGCGTTAATCCGTTAGGCTGGACAGGTGAAGCCGAAACTGATCATTATATTAATACAATGTTGCATAATTACAGTATTAAATATAATGAAGAACTGGGCAGATACAAAAGAGAGAAATTCAATATTTCAATTGGTGATGAATTGCCAGCCGGTGTTTTAAAATTGGCTAAGGTTTATTTGGCTGTTAAGCGTAAATTGAAAGTTGGTGATAAAATGGCCGGACGCCATGGAAATAAAGGTATTGTTGCAAAAATTGTACGTGCCGAAGATATGCCTTTTATGGAAGATGGTACACCGGTGGATATTGTATTAAATCCATTAGGGGTACCTTCCCGTATGAATCTGGGCCAGATTTATGAAACCATTTTAGGATGGGCCGGAAAAAAATTAGGGTTGAAATTTGCTACGCCAATTTTTGATGGTGCTACTACAACAGAAATTGAAAAATACTGTGAAGATGCGAATATTCCATTAAATGGTCATACTTATTTGTATGATGGTGAAACCGGTGAACGTTTTGATCAGAAAGCTACTGTGGGTGTTATTTACATGATTAAACTGCACCACATGGTTGATGATAAAATGCATGCTCGTTCAATTGGACCTTACAGTTTAATTACCCAACAACCTTTGGGTGGTAAAGCACAATTTGGTGGTCAGCGTTTTGGTGAAATGGAAGTTTGGGCATTGGAAGCTTATGGCGCAGCTAATATATTACAGGAATTATTAACATTAAAATCTGATGATATTATTGGCCGTGCAAAAACATATGAAGCCATTGTAAAGGGTGAAAACATACCAAAGGCAGGCGTGCCGGAGTCTTTCAATGTATTGGTTCATGAATTAAGAGGTTTAGGGCTCGATTTAAAATTTGAGTAATCTTCCTGAATATTTCTTTCATACAAAGCCGTTTGATTTTTTCAAACGGTTTTTTTATTTTGTTTTTTTGTACATTCTACTTAACAAAAATCAAATTCTGCTCCTTAGTATTTTTTTAAGTAATGCTTTTATTTTAAAATATTTACCTTGTACTTAAAATTAATTTTTATGCGTTTATTGCTTGCGCTATGCTGTTCAGTTTTTTCTTTATTAGGAATCAGTCAGCCCCATGAATATTATATGATGGTAGGTAGTTATACCAATCATATTGAAGTGTATAAGTTTAATACGAATATCGGTTCTGCTAATTTGGTGAGTACATTTACTGGAACATCCAATCCTTCTTATCTTACCGTTTCAGATAATGGCAAATTTGTTTATGCTGTGAATGAAAATCACAAAGAAATTCCGGGGGCCGTAAGTGCCTTTTCTTTCAATAAAAAAAATGGAACACTACAATTGTTAAATACCACGCCGAGTGGGGGAGATGATCCCTGCTATATTGATGTAGATGCTACCCATACATGGGCTGCTGTGGCTAATTATAGCAGCGGTAGCTTGTCTATGTTAAAGATTAATGCAGATGGTTCTTTGCAACCACTGGCACAAAATATAGAACATCACGGATATAGTGTAAACGTTACCCGACAGGAACAGGCACATGTACATTGTACCATTTTTTCTCCTGGCAATAAATATTTATTTGTGGATGATTTAGGAACAGATAAAGTGTATCAATATCATTTTAATCCTACCAATGAAACAGCGCCTTTATCAGAAACAGATACCGCATTATTTGATGTTCCTGACGGATATGGCCCAAGGCATTTAACATTTAGTCCCAACAAAAAATTTGCATACTTAATTACAGAATTGGCCGGTAAAGTAATTTGTTTTAATTATGATAGCAATACCGGGCGGCTGCAAGCCATACAAACCATTGCATCATGTACTGTTGGTGATCCCAATGAGCGGGGAAGTGCAGACATTCATATTACTCCTGATGGGAAATATTTATATACTTCAAATCGGGGTAAGGCGAACGATATTACCATTTACCGAATTGCTGCCAATGGTACTTTAACAGAATTGGGGCATCAGTCAACACTTGGCGTACATCCCAGAAATTTTGTTATTGATCCTACCGGGAAATTTTTATTGGTAGCCAATAGAGATACAAATAATATTGTAGTATTTACCATTTATAAAAGTACCGGTATGTTAGTACCCACCGGTGTACAAATAAAATCGGAAAAGCCAGTTTGTTTAAAAATGTTTCCTGTTCAATAACCACTCTTTCAATGCATTAAAGTTTGCAGGCATATTCATACTTTTTTTTTCTTTAGTGAAGAGTTCCTTAATAGCTTCAGGAAAGGGTACCTGATAACCGGTTGCCAGCTCTACAACATCAGGAAATTTTACCGGATGCGCAGTTGCAGCTATATAACCGTGTTCATTTGGAAATTGCTTTAAATAGTGTGATAATGCAGCAAAAGCAACTGCTCCATGCGGGTCTAACAAATAGTTATATTGTTTGTATACGGTTTGTATGGTTTGTAGGGTAGTTGCATCATCTACACTAAAACTGTTTATTTTATTTTTTAATGATTGAAATGAGTGTTGAAATATTTCAAGAATTCTTATGAAATTACTTGGATTGCCCACGTCCATTGCATTGGAAAAGGTTGGAACAGATTGTTGGGCATGATAGGTACCGGTATTTAAATAGTCGGTTACTACTTTATTGGCATTACAAGCTGCAATAAAATGCTGAACAGGCAGGCCCGAATGGTGTGCCAGTATTGCTGCACAGATATTACCAAAATTACCGCTTGGTACAGATATAACGGGAGGGGTTTGCTGTTGCCATTGCTGGTATGCAAAAAAATAATACAATTGTTGTGGCAGCCATCTGGCTACATTGATAGAGTTGGCAGAAGTAAGCGTTAATTTCCGGTTTAAATCTTTATCCATAAATGCTTCCTTCACCATTGCCTGGCAATCATCAAAATTACCTTCAATTTCAAGTGCTGTAATATTGTTACCTGGTGTTGTTAATTGCAATTCCTGCACTTTACTTACTTTATTTTTGGGATATAAAATAATTACTTCAACACCTTTCACACCCAAAAATCCATGAGCAACAGCACCGCCGGTATCGCCGGAAGTAGCAACCAGCACAGTTACCGGCTGGGTATTATTCCGGTTAAAATAAGCCAGACATCTGCTCATAAATCTTGCGCCTACATCTTTAAAAGCTAAGGTTGGACCATGAAATAATTCCAATGCAGCAATGGAGGGTGTAATGGTTACTAAAGGAAATGGGAAGTCAACCGTTTCCTCAATAATTTTTTCAAGAATGGAAAGAGGCATTGCATTACCCATATAAGGTTGCATTACGGTTACCCCAATCTCTGTTTTCTTGTAGTGTTGAATATTTTCAATAAATCCTTTGGGTAAAGCAGGTATGTTTTCCGGAAAATACAACCCTTTATCCGGTGCCTGTCCCTGAATGGCGGCTACTGAAAAATCTACAACAGGGGCTTTATGGTTTAAACTAAAATATTTCATGATTATAAAATAAATGGATGTTGATGTGAAGTTTTAAAATGAAATGTGTAGCCAATACTTATTTGTTATAAATAAATTATATATACATATCTTAATTGATGATTTTTACACCTTGCTGATTAATAGTGGTTACATGGGTATAGTAATCTAAACCAATAGCATAGTATACCTCTTTCATAATATTTTCAACTGCAATGGCTATGTCTTTGGTTTTGCTTAGCATAAAAATAGAAGGGCCTGAACCTGAAATACCGCCACCTAAAGCACCCACTTCTTTACATTTGTTCTTTATTTCATAAAATCCTGGAATTAATATGCTTCTTACCGGTTCAATGATTACATCTTCTAAGCTTCTTGCAATTAATTCATAATCGTGTTGAATAAAACCTGCTACTAAACCTGCAATGTTACCCCACTGTTTGATAGCATCTTTTAGTAAAACATTTTGTTTTAAAATTTGACGGGCATCGGCTGTTCTCACCTCAATTTGAGGATGAACAACGGTTACATATAAATCGGGAGCTGTTATGGGAATAATATCTAATGGAAAAATAGAACGGATGAGTGTAACGCCACCATAAATTGCCGGTGCAATATTATCGGCGTGTTTTACCCCACTGGCCACTTTTTCACCAAACATGGCAAAACGAACCAGGTCTAATTTGTTAAAATAATTATTTAATAAAAAGTTGGCTGCAACCACTACACCTGCTGCACTGGCTGCGCTGGAACCTATTCCACTGCCGGGTTTAATTTGTTTTTTACTAATCAATGTAAATCCATTTATTTCAGGTACTGCTTCTAAAAATGCTAAAAGTGCAGCTCCGGCAACATTTTCTTCCGCTTTAAGTGGTAGGTTAAAATTATCTTCATTTATTATTGTAACACCTTTGGTATCGCTAATAGTTAAGGTATAGAAATCCTCAGGTTGATTGATTGCAAAACCCAGAATATCAAAACCGCATACTATATTGGCAACAGTTGCAGGACTACTAACGGTAATGCTTTGTTGTTTTATTTGCACAATTTCTTTTTTGCTTTTTAAAAATATTGCTTTAAGTGAACAGAAAGCTTATGAACACTTTATAGGTATTCATCATTAATGAACCACCCGAATAATATCCGCAAAAACTCCTGATGCAGTTACATCGGCACCTGCACCGGCCCCTTTTATTACAAGGGGTTGTTCCGGATATCTCTGTGTATAAAACAATACGATATTATCTTTTCCGTATAAATGATAAAAATCAGAATCAGCAGGTATATGCTTTAATCCTACCTCGGCTTTTCCATTTACATACTCAGCTACAAATTTTAGCTTACAGTTGTTTGCGGTAGCCTTTAAGTATAATTCTTTAAAATGTGCTTCATGTTTTTCTAATTCCACATAAAAGTCGTCTACAGTTCCCTGCATACAAGATGGCGGTAAAAAAGAATGATTGGTTACATCTTCCATTTCTATAGCAGTTCCCGCTTCTCTGGCCAATATCATTATTTTACGCATTACATCTGTACCACCTAAATCTAACCTTGGATCGGGTTCAGTATAACCTTCTTTTTGTGCTTGTTTTACAACTGTTGCAAACGTTTCAGTAGCATTATAATTGTTAAAAACATAATTTAATGTACCTGACAATACAGCCTGAATTTTATGAATACTATCGCCGCTTCTAATTAAATCATTTAATGTTCCTATCACCGGCAATCCTGCACCTACGTTGGTTTCAAAGAAGTAGGGAACATTAAACTCCTTGGCTAATTGTTTCAACTTTATATAATTTTTATAGGCAGAAGAGGCTGCAATTTTATTGCATGCAACAATAGCTATAGAGTGGGATAATAATTCGGCATAGGTATCTGCCACCTGATGATTGGCAGTAACATCTACAACAACACTGTTACGTAAGTTCTTTAACAAAATGGTTTCAATAAACCCACTCAATTTCATGGGTGGCGCTTCTTGTAATAATTGATTCCAATTGTTGAGTTGAATGCCATCATCATTAAAAAGCATGTGCCTGCTATTGCCAATACCGGTAATTCTGATTTGCAAATTCAAATGATGCAGTAAATATTCTTGTTGTTGTTTAATTTGTTCCAATAATTTACTACCTACATTTCCGGAACCTATAATAAAAAGGTTCAGTTGTTTGTAACTCGATTCGAAAAATGCCTCATGTAAAACATTGACTGCTTTTTTTACATCTTTAAAAGCAACTACAGCAGAAATATTTCTTTCTGATGAGCCTTGCGCAATTGCCCTGATGTTTACACCATTTCTGCCCAGTGCTGCAAACATTTTTCCGGCAATCCCCGGATGGCTTTTCATTTTATCGCCAACTAATGCAATAATTGATAATTCATGTTCAACTTTCAAAGGATCTACTTTCCCCGAAGCAATTTCATTGGCAAAATGCTCATCTACAATGTGTTTAGCCATATTTGCATCTGCGCTGTTTACTGCCACACAAATAGAATGTTCAGAAGAACTTTGTGTTATCAGTATAACATTAATTCCTGCTGAAGATAATGCTTCGAACAAGTGTTTTGAAAAACCGGGAATACCTACCATGCCGCTGCCTTCTAAGCTAAGCAGGCTAATGGTATTGATACTGGATATTCCTGTAATAATTTCATTTTTTTGTGCTGAAATGTTTTCAATAACGGTACCTGGCTGCTGTGGTTGAAAAGTATTTTTAATCCATATTGGAATAAGTTGTTGCATTGCCGGTTGTATTGTAGGCGGATAAATAACTTTTGCTCCAAAATGTGATAATTCCATGGCCTCTCTGTAAGAAGTGGAAGGAATGGTTTTTGCATTTGAAACCCATCTCGGATCGGCTGTCATCATTCCGGTAACATCGGTCCAAATTTCTAATGCTTCTGATTGTATGGCTGCTGCAAAAATTGCTGCAGTATAATCTGAGCCACCTCGTCCCAGTGTAGTAGTTAAACCCTCCTGATTGGCAGCAATAAAGCCGGGGGAAACAAATTTCTTTGAGGACGAGTGTGCAATCCAATCCTGTATATTTTTATTGGTTAGCGGAAAAATAACCTGTGCAAATCCGAATTGGCTGTTGGTGGTAATTAATTTTCTGCTATCCAGCCATTCGTTGTTAATTTGAATGGCATTCAAATAATGAGAAATGATAGTGGATGAAAGCAATTCTCCATAACTTACAATTCTATCCATGGTTCTTTTAGATAATTCACCTAATCGGAATACGCCTTCACATATATCTTCTAATTCATTAAATTTTTGTTTTACGTTGCTTAAGCAACTGCTCTGTATAGTTACAGGTAATAAGTTTTTAACGGTTTCTAAATGCCGGGTTTCTAAATTTAGTAACAATTGTTTGTAGTTATCATCGCCTTTGGCCGCAGAAGTGCCTGTTTGTATTAATGCATCTGTAACACCACCCAATGCTGAAACTACAATAATGGATTGTTCATATTTTTTATCAGCTACTATCTCAGCTACTTTTTTTATATTCTCTGCATTTGCAACAGAGGAACCGCCAAATTTTAAAACCTTCATAAATTTAAATTATTTTATATAATAATTATTTTTAAAATAGACATTTCAATTTGCCCACTCGCATTAACTTTGTTAAAATAAATTCTTTTTGAAGAAAACAGCGAAAATGCCCAATGTGTAATATAAAATAATGTTACCCTTTACAGGGTAGTAGTAGTGGTGGTAGAAAATATGTAAATGATGGAGTTAATCATTGCTATATAAAAATCAATTTTGATTGCTTTTTTTTTACTGATTTTAATGCTAAGGTAAATAAAATTTAATTATACTACCAAAATATTTATTAATTTTCAAGCCCGAAACGATGGCCTGTCACTTTTTTAATCTAAAATTTTTATACTATCATGTCTGCGTCAGCTAATTTATCCGTATTTCAAAGCCAGGTGGCTATTAAGTTTCAGTTATACAATAGTTTGTTCACATCATTACCTTTTCACCGAATTGAGAAAACCGGTATTTTGGTTTCATTGCTTTTATTAAATTGTGAAGAAGGATATAAAAAAAAGCAAGGACCGTTAGAAATTATTCAGGAATTTTTTAATAAACAAACCAATTTAAATTCTGAGCAAGAAAAAATTGATTTGCTTTTTAGGTTTGTTCAATATATTGAAAGACAGGTAGTATTGTTTGATGCCTTAGAAGATGCAGCTTTTAAGGAAGTAAATGATATGCAGGGCAAAGGAACGGTAAAACAATTACTGTTAGAAGCAGATCAAAAACAGATGATGGATACTTTGAAAAAACGTATCAATGATTTTAGTATTCAGTTAGTGCTCACTGCGCATCCTACTCAATTTTACAGGGGTGCTGTATTGGGCATTATTCATGATCTTTCTTCTGCCATCAATACCAATAATGAAAAACAGATATATACTTATTTGCAACAATTAGGAAGAACTCCTTTTTTTCAACAACAAAAACCTACTCCCTTCGATGAAGCAGTTAGTTTAATATGGTATCTTGAAAATGTATTTTATCATGCTGCAGGCCGCATTATTACTTATATTAAAGAAAATGTACCTGATTTATTAAGTGAGCATCATGCTATCATTAGAATGGGTTTTTGGCCGGGTGGTGATAGAGATGGTAATCCGTTTGTTACTCGTGATATCAGTTTAAAGGTAGCCAATGTGCTACGAGAAAGTATTATTCGTTCCTATTTCAGTGAAGTTAGAAAGTTAAAGCGGCGTTTAACTTTTAAAGGGGTAGATGTAGCTTTAACTAATTTGGAAAAAAGATTGTACGATAATTTATTTGTTCCAGAGCATGAATTTGATTTAACCAAAAATGAAATTCTACAAGCACTTGAAAAAATAAGGTATCAACTCATTTATGAGCACAATCATCTTTTTGTAAATCTGGTTGAATCATTCATTAATAAAGTTGAATTGTTTGGGTTGCATTTTGCAACATTAGATATTAGGCAGGATAGCAGTATTCATGCCAAAATTTTTGACTTTCTTATTCATGATACCAATGTCTTGCCCAAAGATTATGCTGCATCAAGTGATGCTGAAAAATTAAACATGCTGGCTGCTATTGAAACTACAATTGATTCAGGAGTTTTGAAAGATCCCGTACAAAAAGATACATTAGATATTATTGCTGCAATTCGTGATATACAGCATTTAAACGGCGAGGCGGGTTGTAACCGATATATTATTAGCCATTGCTTTAGTGCCATTAATGTAATGGAAGTTTTTGGTATGTTTTTGTTAATGGGGTGGAAGAAAGAAAATTTAACAATTGATATTGTTCCACTATTTGAAACCATTGATGATTTAAAAAATGCTGCTGCGATTATGGAAACATTGTATCAGCAAAATACCTATCGTTCACATCTTCAAAAAAGGCATAATAAGCAAACCATCATGCTGGGCTTTTCAGACGGAACAAAAGATGGCGGTTATTTAATGGCTAACTGGAGTATTTATAAAACGAAAGAGGCATTAACCGATATCTCAAAACAATACGGAATTGATGTAGTGTTTTTTGATGGACGTGGCGGCCCTCCTGCCAGAGGCGGTGGTAAAACCCATCAATTCTATGCATCAATGGGCAGCAATATTTCCAACAAAGAAATACAGTTAACCATTCAAGGCCAAACCGTTAGTTCTAATTTTGGTACGATCGATTCAGCACAATACAATATTGAGCAATTAATACATGCCGGCATGTCGAATGAAATTTTTTCTAATAATAAAATAACATTAGAAAAAATGGAAGAACAATTAATGGAAGCAATTGCTGAAACCAGTTATCAGGCTTATTTACAATTAAAAAATCATCCTTATTTTATTGATTATCTGGTGCATGTTAGTCCGCTTAAATTATATTCAGAAACCAATATAGGAAGCAGGCCTACCAAAAGAGGCGGCTCCAGTAAATTAACTTTGAATGATTTGCGTGCCATACCTTTTGTAGGCTCGTGGAGTCAAATAAAACAAAATGTTACCGGCTATTATGGCGTTGGAACCGCTTTGCAAGCTGCAGAGCATCAAGGGAAATGGGACGCCATTAAAGCATTATACCAGCATTCATTATTTTTCAAAACTTTAATTGATAATTGTGAGATGGCCATGCAAAAATGTTTCTTTCCATTAACCGCATTTTTAGCAAATGATGAAAAGTATGGTGAAATTTGGAATATGGTTTATAGTGAATATGAACTCACAAAAAAATATATACTGCTTTTAAACAACAAATCTGGCTTAATGGCAGATTATCCTGTTGATCAAATGTCTATTCAAATGCGGGAACGCATTGTTTTACCGTTGGTAACCATTCAACAATATGCTATTACGAAAGTTCGAGAGCTGGAAGCATATTCTTCACAAGAATCATTAAAAAATACTTACGAAAAATTGGCAATGCGTTGTTCCTTTGGTATTATTAATGCCGGACGAAATTCTGCTTAAAATAAGAAAGGTGGATTAAGTCAAACTCATCAATTTATATGATTTTATATCATTATTGTCTGTCAAAAATAGAGATTGGAATTGCAGTAACGTTTTGTTGTACTGGTTACAATTCAAAAGTTTGTTAAAATAAATGGAAGTTTCCTTTTTTTTAAGTGTGCTGGGTTTTAACATTAATACAAATACACCCATGTATGTAATCATTCTTAATTAAGTATAGCATTGATTTTAAGAAAATAAATAGTATATAAACTAAATTATATTTAAGTATAAAGGGAAAGGGGCAAAATGCCCCTTATCCATTGTTTATACCACCCCAGATTGTATATTACTCTTGAAAATGATATGCTGACACCCCATGTTCAAATTTATCAAGTCCATCACCATATTCAGCTTCTGGTTCAACACGGAGTTTCCAGGGATATGGCAATTTATTTACAACCCACATCAATATTAATGCAATTAAAAAGGTAGATAAAGTAATCACAGCACTACCTATAAATTGTGCTTTCAAAACGTTTAAACCTCCACCATAAAATAAGCCCTTTACCGGAGAAGAATTATCTGCACCTGTTGGACCGGTTGCGCCAAATTGACCACAGGCAAAAAGTCCCAAAGATAATGTGCCCCATATGCCTGCTATTCCATGCACCGGAACCGCACCTACCGGATCGTCAATTCTTAAAAATTCCAATAAAAGCGTTCCATAGTATACTACTACTCCTGCAATAAGTCCTATTAAAATAGCACCAAATGGGGAAACCCAGTAACAAGGACAGGTTATTGCAACAAGGCCAGCTAATAATCCATTGACTGTAAAAGCTAAATCAAACTTACCCTTGTTAGGGCCGAACCACAGCGGCAGAATCATTGCTGTTAAAGAAGCGGCACAAGCTGCAAGCGTTGTATTAGCAGCGATTCTTCCAATTCCATCTGCATCTATTGCGGAAAGCGTACTGCCAGGATTAAAACCATACCAGCCAAACCAAAGTATAAAAGCACCAACAGTTGCTAATGGTAGATTATGGGCTGGTGGTAATCCGCCTTTTTCTTTATCATCTCTGGTAAAGATTCTTCCAATACGAGGCCCTAAAACTAAGGCACCTGCTAAAGATATTACACCGCCAATTGTATGCACAACAGTAGATCCGGCAAAATCTCTAAATCCTTGGCCTAAAGATGGGAAAAAATGCCCTTCACTACCCATTAAAGCCAACCAGCCATCAGGGCCCCATGCCCAATGCCCTATTATGGGATAAATGAAACCCGTTACACCTATGCTATATAATATATCACCTCTGAAACTTGTTCTTCCAATCATTGCACCAGATGTAATGGTAGAAGTTGTATCAGCAAATGCGAATTGAAAAATCCAATGTGCCAAAATTGGAATACCAGTCGTTTCATAAGTTGCCGGAGCTCCGGACAAGAAGAACCAATGTGTTCCAATAAAACCATTTCCATGGCTAAACATGAAAGCATATCCAATTGCCCAGAAAAGAATACCACAAATTGCTGTATCAAAAATACACTCCAAAAGAACGTTTACAGTTTCTTTTGATCTTGCAAAACCCGCTTCCAGCATAACAAAACCTGCCTGCATTCCAAAAACTAAAAAAGCTGCAACAAGTGTCCATACTGTATTTATGGAATTGAATGTAGTTATTTCGTGAGGGGTAAAAGTTTCAGTTGCAAATGCCGTAGTAGCAAATATACCCGGTAAACTTTTTATAAAGATTACAACAGCAATTACTCCAAAAATTTTTCCTGAAAAAACGGTTAATGCTAATCTCATTTTTTCTTTTCTGGTAAGATGATAAACCACTGAATTTTCGGTAGGTCTTGCTTTCCTAATTTGTTTTAAATAGCTAATTGTAGAAGAAAACATAGTTGTAGGGTTTAATATGATTAAATAGTTTTGGTTGGTAATTTTTTAAAACTTATAAACAGCAGCCAATAAGCAGCTAACATCGCTTTTACTATATGAATTGAGGCTGCTTTTTGAGAAAATGGCAGATTGCGCATTATCTATTCTTACTTCGGGAATGAGGGTGAGATTATTGATGTGAATGTTACCGGATAGCGTGGTTGCAATAATTCCGGCACCAACACCTGCTACATTTTTTTTGTCATCAAAATATTCCTCTCTTAAGGTAAAGCCAACAGTTTTTGTGGCATCATAATTTATATACAGCACATTGCTTGACCAACTGTTACTATTGCCGGCAACTTTCACTGTTTTAATGGTGCCATCGTAATCTAAACTGAACTTACTGCTCAAATTTGCATTCAATACCAAATCGAACTGATTAAAGTCAGTCCCTCCGTGAAAATTAAGGATTGCTTTAAATTTATCATCTTTTGTTCCGGTACTCAATTGGGCTATGGCAACTTTACGACCCGAAGTTGTTGTGGAGAAGTCGGTAGGATTGGCAATACCCACCATTATGGCTGTTTTACCGCCCAATGCAATATCAGCTTTAATACCTGTGTGAAAGAAGGGACCATAAGAAAATCCATAACTCATGCTATAGTTTCTGTTGGCATAAGCATCTAATACTTCATAGCCGATAAAAGTACCAAATTTGCCTGCTGTTAAGGTAACACCTTTAACAGGCGTATAGGTTAAAAATAACTGTTTAATAGCAGCCATGGTGCCTACATCATTGTAAGAGTAATTTTCGGCTCTTTTTCCAAAGCCTAAATCGGCAGTTGCACCTACTTTTCCAAAGGAGTGGTCAACCCTAACAGAGGCCATCCCTAATTCAAACGAATTTTTTGAATCGGTAAAACTGGTAAAATTGTTCGATTTAGCGTCGGAGGAGGGGTCAGTGAAATCAGTTCTGTAATAAGCATCAATTGCGTAAGTAAATGTGGTGTTACTTTCTATTTTTTTTGTAGAGTCCGTTTGGGCCTCAATAGAAGTGACTGCTGCAAAACTTATTGCAGTTAGTTGGCAGATTTTCTTTAACATTGTGGTTGGTTTTTTGTTAATAAAAGGGTACAGCAAATAGGCTTGGTCAGAAGTTTGTTACCTGCTGTACCTTTTTTGTGTTATGATGCATGCATAATAATTTCCTTTTGAATGATGGAGCCTTCTTCGTTTTCGCCAATCTCTTCTAATAAAATTGTTCCCTGAACGTACTTTTCGTCGTGTTGTGATTTGTCTAATCCTACTTCTTCTTCAGCTGAACTTACCCTTAATGGTAAAATGAAATTGATAAATTTGAATATGGCAAACGACATCGTGAAACTATATGCTACCACTATAAGCATGGCTTTGAATTGAATGAAAAACAAACCAGCATTACCATACAACCATCCATTATTCCCTGCTACATTCACAGTTTTAGTTGCCAATAAGCCGGTTAATAGCATGCCAACAATACCACCTAAACCATGGCAGGGGAAAACATCTAATGTATCATCGAGTGTAGACTTTGATTTATAATGAACCGCGATGTTAGAAATGACGGCTGCAATTACTCCTACAAAAATACTTTGAGGTATACCAATGAAGCCGGATGCAGGAGTAATGGCAACAAGTCCAACCACTGCGCCAATGCAAAAGCCGAGTACAGAGGGTTTTTTACCTTTTACAGCATCAAAAAACATCCATGAACATCCTGCGGCAGCGGCTGCAATACTGGTAGTAGCAAAGGCCGATACAGCCAAAGCATTAGCCGCCATTGCAGAGCCAGCATTAAAACCAAACCAACCAAACCAAAGCAAACCTGTACCAATTAAAACATAAGGTATATTGGCCGGAGGAATTTCTCTTTGCTCTATATGAGCTTTTCTACGTTTTAATACCAGTGCACCGGCTAAGGCAGCGCAACCTGCTGAAATATGTACTACAGTTCCACCTGCAAAATCCAGAACACCCATTTTTGCCAGAAAGCCATCTGGGTGCCATGTCCAGTGAGCAATAGGAGCATAAACTAATAAACTAAATAATGCAATGAACAATATATATGCAGTAAATCGAATGCGTTCCGCTACAGCGCCTACCACCAAACCGGGTGTTATAATGGCAAACATTAATTGAAATAAGGCAAATAAAGTAAGCGGAATGGTGGGGGCACCTATCCAGGGAGCCCCTGAAGCTACACCTTTAAAAAAAAAGTGCGTAGCTGGGTTACCAATGAATCCTCCAATGGAATCACCAAATGCCAAGCTATACCCTACAACCACCCAAAGAATGCTAACAATACCTGCGGCTACTACACTTTTTATCATAGTAGAAAGTACATTTTTTCTATGCACCATACCGCCGTAAAAGAAGGCTAATCCGGGAGTCATTAAAAATACCAATGCCGTTGCCACCAATATCCAGGCAATATCTGCGGTATTGTATTGACCTTTGGTATCCACAAAATCTGGTAATGAAGGGATAAATAAAGCTGCGATTGCAACAATGCCAAGTAAAGTAAAAGGGGCAATTGCTCTAAAGGATACTTTTTTTACCATGATACAGATTTAAATTTAAATTTTATAAAAATATGAAATTTATTTTGCTAAAATAGCAAAAAAATTATAAAAACAAATAAAAATATCAAATGTAAATTATTATAATTTGTGTATATAATTTTGACAAAATAGTATTGGTTACTATAAATAACTGATTTTCAATTTTTTATGATGGTATAAATAAAAAAATCACCCATTTGGGTGACTAATTAAAAAATATTAAAATTTAATTAATTTAAATTACAGCCAATAAAGATTCATCTTTTGTTTCTAAAATTGAACTGCCCATCAAAAATTCATCTACCTTTCTGGCACATTCTCTGCCTTCACTAATGGCCCATACTACCAGCGATTGGCCTCTTCGCATATCGCCGGCTGTAAATATTTTGGCAATATTGGTTTGATAGTTTTTTTCAGTGGCTTTTACATTGCCCCTTTCATCTAATTCAACGCCAAGTTCTTCTATTAACCCCCTGTGTTCGGGATGAACAAAACCCATGGCCAATAATGCCAATTCGCAAGGCATATCTCTCTCACTACCTTCTTTTTCAATAAACCTTGCTGGCTTTCCATCATTTGTAATAGTCCATTCCAAATCCACCACTTTAATAGCTTTCAGGTTGCCGTTTTCATCACCTAAAAAAGCTTTAGTTGCAATTGCCCATTTTCTGTCAGCTCCTTCTTCATGTGAAGAAGTGGTTTTTAATACCATTGGATATGTAGGCCAAGGCATATAAGGGGTTCTGCTTTCCGGTGGTTTGGGTAATAATTCAAATTGTGTAACTGATTTAGCTTTGTGCCGGTTAGAGGTACCTACACAATCACTTCCAGTATCACCACCGCCTATGATGACAACATTTTTGCTTGTGGCCATTAATTCATGCGATAGCATATTGCTTTCTATACAGAAGTTTTCATCAACAGTTGGTTTTTTACCGGCCACTCTTTTATTGTTTTGTTTTAAAAATTGCATGGCAAAATATACGCCATTTAATTCCCTGCCGGGTATGTTCAAATCTCTTGGAAAAGTGGATCCGCCCGCCAATACAATAGCATTGAATTCTCGCAGTAAATCATTAATGCTAACATTTACGCCAACATTGGCATTGCATTTAAATACAACACCTTCTTGTTCCATTAATTGAATTCTTCTATCCACCACAGATTTCTCTAATTTAAAATCGGGTATTCCATAACGCAGCAATCCACCTGGCGCATCATCTCTTTCAAATATGGTTACTGCATGGCCTGCATAGTTTAATTGTGCAGCAGCAGCTAAACCTGCAGGTCCCGAGCCAATTACAGCCACTTTTTTACCGGTGTATACATTGGGTTTTTGGGGTTGAACAAAGCCTTTATCAAAGGCAATTTCAATGATATGTTTTTCAATTTCTTCAATGGTAACTGCAGGCTGATTAATACCTAAAACGCAGGCACTTTCACAAGGAGCGGGGCAAATGCGACCTGTAAATTCCGGAAAATTATTGGTAGAGATGAGGATGTCATAGGCCTCCTTCCAATTACCATCATACACTGCATCATTGAATTCGGGAATAACATTACCCAAGGGGCAGCCATTGTGGCAAAAAGGTACGCCACAATTCATGCAACGGGCTGACTGATGATTGAGTTGTTCCTCTGTAAAGGGAAGTACAAATTCTTTATAATCTTTTAACCGCTCTTCAACCGGTCTTTTTTTGGGAGTTTCTCTTTGAAATTCTATAAATCCTGTTGGTTTACCCATAATCATTTCTTTTAAAAATAATTGTTATTGCTCTTGTACAATGTTCAAATGCTTACTTAGATTGCTTAACAGTTTTTGCGCTTTTTTCTTTCAGCACTTTTTTATAATCTTTCGGAAATACCTTGATGAAATTTTTCAACTGGTTATCAAAATCATCCATTACAAAACGGGCCACCGTGCTGCCGGTATAATTGTAATGCGCCTGTATTAATTGCTGTAAATCCTTACTGTCTGCTTCATCAAGCGGATCTAAATCAACCATTTCGGTATTACAATTCTGTTTAAAATTGTTGTTTACATCATATATGTATGCAATGCCACCACTCATACCCGCCGCAAAGTTTCTTCCGGTATTTCCTAAAATAACCACTTTACCGCCGGTCATATATTCGCAGCCATGATCGCCCACGCCTTCTGTAACAGCTACAACACCCGAATTACGTACGGCAAAACGTTCGCCGGCTTTCCCCCTAATGTAGGCTTCGCCTGAAGTAGCACCATAGAAGGCAACATTGCCAATAATGATATTGTTTTCAGGAATATAAGAAGCGTTTTTGGATGGATATACAATGAGTTTGGCACCACTTAAACCTTTACCAAAATAATCATTGGCATCGCCTTCTAACTCAAGCGTAATGCCATTGGTATTGAAGGCTCCAAAACTTTGGCCTGCTGTGCCGGTAAAATTGAAATGAATGGTATCTGTTGGCAGTCCTTTTGAACGATAAATTTTTGTAATCTCATTGGAAAGTATTGCCCCAACTGTTCTATCGGTATTTTTAATGGGGAAATCGGCTTTTACTTTTTTGCCACTTTCAATGGCAGGTTTTGCTGCTTCCAATAATTTCCAGTCTAATACACCTTCTAATCCATGATCCTGCTCTTCCTGATGGTATAATCCTACATAAGGAGATGCTTCTTCTTTATACAAAATAGGCGAAAGGTCTAGTTTACTGTATTTCCAATGTTTTAGATTTTCACGTACGGTTAAGTTATCTACTTTTCCTACCATTTCATTGATGGTTCTAAAACCAAGTTCTGCCATAATTTCTCTGAGCTCCTGCACTACAAATTGAAAAAAATGTATTACATGTTCAGGATCGCCGGTAAAGCGTTTTCTTAATTCAGGATCTTGTGTGGCAACACCTACCGGGCAGGTGTTTAAATGGCATTTACGCATCATTATACAACCTTCTACAACCAATGCTGCAGTAGCGGCGCCCCATTCTTCAGCACCCATTAAAGTAGCAATAGCAATATCTCTTCCGGTTTTCATTTGTCCATCTGCCTGTAATACAACCCTACTGCGTAATTTATTTTTTACCAAGGTTTGGTGCGCTTCTGCTAAACCAAGTTCCCAAGGTAATCCGGCATGTTTAATTGAACTTAACGGAGAAGCGCCGGTTCCGCCATCATATCCTGAAATTAAAATAACATCAGCTTTTGCTTTTGCTACACCGGCGGCAATGGTTCCAACACCTGCTTTGGCAACTAATTTTACACTAATTCTGGCTTTTCTATTGGCATTTTTTAAATCGTAAATTAATTGCGCCAAATCTTCAATGGAATAAATATCATGATGGGGTGGGGGAGAAATTAACCCTACACCCGGTGTAGCGTGCCGAACCTTGCCTATCCATTCATCAACCTTATGTCCGGGTAGTTGACCACCTTCACCGGGTTTAGCACCTTGGGCCATTTTAATTTGCAATTCATCGGCTTCTGAAAGGTACAAACTGGTAACTCCAAAACGGGCAGAAGCCACTTGTTTAATGGCACTGCGCATACTATCGCCATTGGGCAATTTTTCATACCGCAATTCATCTTCACCACCTTCGCCCGTATTACTTTTTCCACCCAGTCTGTTCATGGCAATGGCCAATGTGCTATGTGCTTCATGTGAAATAGAACCAAAACTCATGGCACCAGTAGCAAAGCGTTTATAGATATTTTCTGCGGGTTCTACTTCATCAATTGAAATTGGTTCACGGGTTCTTTTAAAATCTAACAAACTGCGGATGGTGCAAGCTTTTAAGCCTTGTTCGTTAATTAGTTTTGAATATTTTTTATAGGTATTGTAGTCATTCATTCTGGTAGCATATTGCAACAAATGAATGGTTTGTGGGTTGAATAAATGTTCTTCTCCCTTTCTTTTCCATTGGTATTGTCCACCAACGGCTAACCGTTGTACCGGAATATCTTTTTTACTGAAAGCGAGGTTGTGTTTGGCCAAAGCTTCACGGGCAATTTCATCGAGCCCCATACCTTGAATACGCGAAGTGGCTCCGGTAAAATATTTATCTACTACCGATTTGTTCAAGCCTACTATTTCAAATATTTGCGCTCCCTGATAAGATTGCAGGGTAGAAATACCCATTTTAGAGAAAACTTTTAACAACCCATCGCACACAGCTTTTATATAATTTTTTTTGAGTTGATCAACATCCAATTTGGTTTGCAAATAACCATCAATTTTCATATCCCGAATGGTAGAAAGCGCCAGATAAGGATTAATGGCTGTGGCACCAAATCCAATTAAGCAGGCAAAATGATGCACTTCCCATACATCACCGGCTTCAACAATAATACCTACCTGTCCACGATAACCTTTTCTGATGAGATGATGGTGCACTGCAGCAGTGGCTAACAGAGATGGTATAGGAGCATGTTCACTATCAATGGCACGGTCTGAAAGAATCAATACCTCAAAGCCATCTTCCACTGCATCTACCGCATAGCGACAAAGCCGGTCAATACCCTTTTGCAATGAACCCGGTTTAGCATCGGCACGAAAATAGGTTTGTAGGGTTTTAGCCTGGAAAATACCTGTATCAATACTTCTTATTTTTTCTAATTCGTGATTGTTGAGTATGGGATGTTTTAAAGCTACACTATGGCAATCTAATGGATCTTCTACCAAAATATTTCCATTATTTCCTGCAAAAGTTGCCAGGCTCATCACCATTTTTTCGCGTATGGGATCGATGGGTGGATTGGTAACCTGTGCAAATAGTTGTTTAAAATAATGGCTTAGGTGTTGTGGTTGGTTGCTTAATACAGCCAAAGGCGTATCTGTTCCCATTGAGCCAATGGGTTCTTTTCCATCTAAAGCCATAGGCGCAATAATGGTTTCCAAATCTTCGGTTGAATAACCAAATGCTTTTTGGTATTTAAAAACCTGATCGTGATGCAAATGGCTAAACGTTACTCTTGGTTCCGGTAATTCTTCTAATCTTATTTTATATTTGTTTAACCACTCTGCATAAGGTTTTTTAGAACATATTTCGTTCTTTAATTCTTCATCACTAATAATTCTTCCCTGTTCCATATCTACCACAAACATTTTACCCGGTTGCAGGCGGCCTTTTTCAATAATCAAATCGGGTGCTACCGGCAATACCCCTGTTTCAGATGCCATGATAACACGATCATCTTTGGTAACACAATACCTGGACGGACGCAGTCCGTTTCTATCTAAAGTGGCCCCAATAATTTTACCATCTGTAAAAGAAATAGAGGCCGGACCATCCCATGGTTCCTGAAAAGCAGCATGAAATTCGTAGAATGCTTTTTTTACCGGATCCATTTGTTCGTTGCCATCCCATGCTTCCGGAATCAACATCATCATTACATGGGGTAATGAACGACCGGAAAGGGTGAGTAATTCAATCATATTATCTAAACATGCTGAGTCTGACTGATTTTCTGTTACTATGGGCAACAGCATATCCATTTCTTCTTTGGTAAAATAAGGCGTAGTAAAGCCTTTTTCACTGGTTTTTAGCCAGTTTAAATTACCCTGGAGGGTATTAATTTCTCCATTGTGTGCAATGTATCGAAAGGGTTGTGCCAATTTCCAGGAAGGAAAAGTATTGGTAGCAAAACGAGAATGCACCAAACCAAATGCGCTGACTACTTTTTTGTTCACTAAATCGGGGAAATAGTTCCGAACTTGCATACTGGTTAGCTGGCCTTTATATACAATGGTTTTGTAAGATAAGGAAGCGATATAAAAACCAATGGTATCTTTTTTTACTGTATCTTGAATAGTATGCGAAGCATAATTTCTTAAAACAAATAATTTTCTTTCAAAAGCATCGGGATGATTGATATGATCGGGGCAGGCAATAAATACCTGTTCCATTTCGGGTTCAACTGAAAGTGCAGTAGATCCAATATTAGCGGGATTAACCGGTACTTTACGATAAGCCAATACTTCTAACCCCAATGTTTCGGCTGCACGATTAAAAATATCTCTGCATTCTTCTTTTAAGCGAATATCTTTTGGAAACAAGATCATGCCTACACCATATTTTCCAAAAGATGGAAGATGTACGCCAAGTTTTACACATTCTTCAAAGAAAAATTCATGGGGTAATTGTATCATAATACCGGCACCGTCACCCGTATTGTTTTCACAACCACAGGCACCCCGGTGCTCCATATTTTCTAAAATGGTTAAGGCATCCAATACATTTTGGTGCGATTTGTTTCCCTTAATATTGGCAACGAAGCCAATGCCACATGCATCATGCTCAAAAGCGGGGTTGTATAAACCGGTAGTTTCAGCCATTTTTTTGTTAGAATTTACCATTGTTATTTAAATTGTTTTTATATAATGGCAACAATCGTTCAAATATATTCAATTTTTAGAAAAATTTGTATAAAAAATCTAAGTTTTTAAGCAAAAATTTAGATGAGATAGCTGTAAAGTGTATCCTGTTTATTAATTTCAGTAAAATCGATGTTATTGGTTTGCATTCTGGTTAAAAGGGAGCCATAATCATTACGGTCAGTTAATTCAATTCCTACCAATGCAGGGCCTGTTTCTTTATTGGTTTTTTGCATGTACTCGAAGCGGGTAATATCATCACTTGGCCCTAATACTTTGTTTAAAAATTCTCTAAGGGCACCAGGCCTTTGTGCAAATTGAATAAGAAAATAATGTTTAATGCCTTCATATTGTAATGAGCGTTCTTTAATTTCAGGCATTCTGTCAATATCATTATTACCGCCACTTACAATACAAACTACTTTTTTACCTGCAATTTGTTCTGCATACTGATCTAATGCGGCAATGCTTAATGCGCCGGCAGGTTCTGCTACAATGGCATTTTGGTTGTAGAGGTTTAATATGGTAGTACACACTTTTCCTTCGGGTACCAAACAAATATTTGTAAGTGTTTCTTTGCAAATAGGGTAGGTAAGGTTGCCTACTTTTTTAACGGCTGCGCCATCAACAAAACGGTCAATTTGTTCCAGCATTACAGGCCGGCCGGCCTCAAAAGATTTTAGCATAGAAGGCGCTCCTTCGGGCTCTACGCCGATTAATTGCGTATTGGGGGCATATTGTTTAAAATAACTACCCACTCCGGCTGCTAATCCGCCACCGCCTACCGGGATGAATAAATAATCAATATTTGATAAGGATTCCAAGATTTCAATACCAACAGTGGCCTGTCCTTCAATTACTTTCCGGTCATCAAATGGAGGTATAAATGTCATTTCATTTTTGAGGGTGAATTGTTGTGCTGTATGGGAACAATCGTCAAAAGTATCGCCTGTTAATTTTATTTCAATAGCATCTTCACCAAACATTTTTGTTTGATGAATTTTTTGTTTTGGTGTTATAATGGGCATAAACACAATGCCCTTGATGCCTAAGTATTTACAACTATACGCAAAGCCCTGTGCGTGGTTGCCTGCACTGGCGCAAACCACTCCTTTCTTTAATTGTTCAGATGATAGGCTGCTTAACAAATTAAATGCACCGCGTAATTTATACGAGCGAACTATTTGTAAATCTTCCCGCTTCAAATATACCTGGCAGTTGTATTGGTTAGATAAAATTTGATTGTATTGCAAGGGCGTATGCGCTACCACCTGCTTTAGTTTTTGGTAAGCCTCACTATAATTGAATTGATATGTATTTTCTGCTACATGCATGTACTGATCATTAAAAGAAGATGATGGTGTGTATGTTACACCACCATCATCTTCATTCACTTTATTTTTGATTTTCGGGTCTTAAACTGCGCACTGTTTTTCCTGCTTGCCACATTTCACTTTCTCTTAATTCTTTCAATTCAACTTCTAATTTTTCGCGGTAATCGGGTTGGCTATTCAGGTCAATAGAACGCTGAGATTCTTTTCCGCTTGCAACACTTTCATATAATTCTTTAAATACAGGAGTTGTGGCATCTCTGAATTTCTTCCACCAGTCTAATGCACCTCTTTGTGCTGTAGTAGAGCAATTGGCATACATCCAATCCATACCATTTTCAGCAACCAACGGCATAAGGCTTTGTGTAAGCTCTTCTACTGTTTCATTAAAAGCTTCACTGGGTGAATGACCTTTATCGCGCAGTACCTGGTATTGGGCAGCAAATATTCCCTGTATAGCACCCATTAATGTACCCCGTTCGCCGGTTAAGTCGCTGAATACTTCTTTTCTGAAATCTGTTTCGAACAGATAGCCACTTCCTACAGCAATGCCTAATGCAATTACTCTGTCTTTCGCTTTACCGGTAGCATCCTGATAAATAGCATAGCTGCTGTTTAAGCCACGGCCTTGTAAAAACATTCTTCTTAATGAAGTACCTGAACCTTTTGGTGCAACTAAAAATACATCTACATCTTTTGGAGGTATGATGCTGGTTTGTTCATTGAATGTAATGCCAAAGCCATGCGAAAAATAAAGTGCTTTACCGGGTGTAAGGTGTTTTTTTACGGTTGGCCACAATGCTATTTGCGCAGCATCGCTTAACAGGTAACAAATAATGGTACCTCTTTGCAGTGCTTCTTCAATTTCAAATAAAGTTTCGCCGGGTACAAAGCCATCGGCAATGGCTTTATCCCATGTTTTAGAGCTTTTACGTTGCCCTACAATAACATTAATACCATTATCTCTTTGGTTTAAAGCCTGTCCGGGTCCTTGAACGCCATAACCAATTACAGCAACAGTTTCATTTTTTAATACTTCCTGTGCTTTTGATAATGGAAATTCTTCACGGGTTACTACGTTTTCTTCAACGCCGCCGAAATTCAATTTTGCCATTTTGCTAATTTTTGATTTTTAAAGTTGGTTGTTTACAATTATAAATTACATAGTAAATACTTCTGCCTGTTTACTGAGATATTCATTTTCTATTACTTCCTCACCAGGTTCTGTTTGTTCAAATTCTTTTAATTTTTCATGAAAGCCATGGCTTGATTTGATGATGGCTACTCTTGCACTTCTTACAAATTCTATTAAACCGTAGGGCTCTAAAAATTTTACTAACCGATCGGTTTCTTCGCGATGACCGGAAGTTTCAAAAACGGTATAATCTTTTCTAATTACAACGGCTCTGGCGCCATATTCTCTTAATAACCTTTCTACTTTTACTTTTTCTGCAATGGCTTCCGTAGATACTTTGTACATGGCCAATTCCTGCCATACTATTTCATCTTCTGTATTGTAATAAGCTTTTAAAACTTCTACCTGTTTCTCTATTTGGCGGCATAGTTTTCTTACAATTTCTTCTATTTCATTAATGACAATGGTAAACCGATGTATACCTTCTGATTCGGAAGGAGAAGTATTCAGGCTTTCAATATTTATTTTTCTACGCGAAAAAATGATGGCAATTCTGTTTAAAAGCCCGATTTGATTTTCGGTATATACGGTAATGGTAAATTCCTGTTTCATGTTGTTAATGTTATAATTTGAATCAATTGCATTTATTGTAACCTGATTTCTGCAACGCTGCAACCTTGCGGTACCATTGGGAAAACATTATTTTCTTTTCCAACCATCACTTCTAATAAATAACTACCGTTATGGTTCAACATGGTTTGTAATGCATTTTTTAAATCTGTTCTTTTATCAATACTATTTGCCTCTATTCGATAAGCTTTGGCTAATTGTACAAAATCGGGACTGGTAATATCAACAAATGAGTAGCGTTTGTCATTGAATAATTGTTGCCATTGGCGAACCATTCCTAAAAACCGGTTATTCAGTATGAGTATTTTTACATCTACGTTAAATTGCATAATGGTACCCAGTTCCTGTAAGGTCATTTGAAAGCCCCCATCGCCAATAATTGCCACAACTGTTCGGTTGGGTGCGCCAAATTTTGCACCAATGGCAGCGGGTAATCCAAATCCCATAGTGCCGGCTCCTCCGGAAGTGATATTGCTTTTTGACTGATTGAATTTTGCATAACGGCATGCAACCATTTGGTGTTGGCCTACATCGGTAACAATAATGGCATCCCCGTTGGTTAACTCATTCAATGTTTTAATTACTTCACCCATTGTCATAATTTCGGTACTTGGGTTCAGTTCTTCATGTATTACTATGTCGTATTCTTTTTGGGCAAAAGCACTAAACTTTTCAATCCACTCTTTATTTTGATTGGGTTGCAATAATTTAGTGAGCATGGGGAGCGTTTCTTTGCAATCGCCCCAAACCGGTACTGTTGTTTGCACGTTTTTGTCTATTTCTGCGGGGTCAATATCTAAGTGTATTATTTTGGCTTGTTTGGCATATTTGTCTAAACGGCCGGTTACCCTGTCATCGAATCGCATACCCACGGCAATGAGTACATCGCATTCATTGGTTAATACATTGGGGCCATAATTACCGTGCATGCCAAGCATTCCAACGTTTAACAGATGGTCTGTTGGCAGCGCGCTCAACCCTAAAAGCGTCCATGCAGCGGGCAGATTGGCTTTTTCTATAAATGCTTTGAATTCATTTTCAGCTCTACCTAAAATAACGCCCTGCCCAAATAGTACAAAAGGTTTTTTGGCTTCGTTAATGAGTTGTGCAGCTTGTTCAATGTATTCTTTTCTAACAAAGGGTTTAGGCCTATAGCTTCTAATATGTTCGCATTTTTTGTAGCCTTCATAATCAAATTTTTGCAACTGTGCATTTTTGGTTATGTCTATCAATACCGGGCCGGGTCTTCCTGTTCTGGCAATGTAAAATGCTTTTGCTAAAATATGCGGTATTTCAGTAGCATCGGTAATTTGGTAATTCCATTTTGTAATGGGTGTAGTAATGTTAATTACATCTACTTCCTGAAATGCATCGGTACCTAATAAGTGTGCAAAAACTTGGCCGGTTACACAAACCAACGGTGTACTATCTATCATTGCATCAGCCAATCCTGTTACCAGATTTGTAGCACCCGGTCCGCTGGTTGCAAACACTACACCTGTTTTACCAGAACTGCGTGCATAGCCTTGTGCAGCGTGAATGGCTCCTTGTTCGTGCCTTACAAGTATGTGTGTTAGTTCATTATTATAATCATACAATGCATCATAAATTGGCATAATTGCGCCACCGGGGTAACCAAATATGGTATCAACGCCTTCTGCCATAAAGGCTTCTAATACTGCTTGTGATCCGGAAATATTAGTGGTATTACCAGGAGTGGATGCTGCAATATTTTTAGGTGCTGTAAGTGTTGTTTCCATAAAATAATTTTAATTATGATTGATATGGTTTTTCGTCGGTAACGCAACCTTCAGATGCGGAGGTTACCAACTGAGCGTATTTATATAAAACGCCATTGGTTGCTTTTAAAGCAGGACGTTTCCATTTTAATTTTCTGGCTTCAATAATGCTGTTATCTACCATCAGATTGATGGTGTTTTTTATTGCATCAATTTCAATAATATCATCATTTTCAACCAGTGATAACAGGCCTCCTGTAAATGCTTCGGGGGTAATATGGCCTACTACAAAGCCATGTGTACCGCCACTGAAACGCCCGTCAGTAATTAATGCCACACTTTTACCTAAGCCTGCACCAATGATGGCACTGGTTGGTTTTAGCATTTCGGGCATGCCGGGTGCACCTTTCGGGCCTATATAGCGTATAACGACAACATCACCCGGTTTAATTAAATTATTTTCAATGCCTTTTATAAAGTCATGTTCACCATCAAATACTCTTGCTGTACCTTTAAAATGTGTTCCTTCTTTACCACTTATTTTTGCAACGGCACCTTCAGTGGCCAAATTGCCAAATAAAATTTGTAAATGTCCGGTTGCTTTAATGGGTTGTTCAACAGGTTTAATAACCTGTTGTTGGTTAAAATCAAGATCAGGAGCTGTTGCAACATTTTCAGCAACAGTTTTTCCTGTAGCGGTAAGGCATTGACCGTTCAGTAACCCTTTTTTCAATAAATATTTCATTACTGCAGGAAGACCGCCATACTGATGTAAATCTTCCATTAAATATTTACCGCTGGGCTTAAAGTCGGCAAGTACCGGAACTTTATTGCTAATTTTTTGAAAGTCATTAATGTTCAATGCTATGCCTACACTTTTGGCCATGGCAATTAAATGTAATACTGCATTGGTACTGCCTCCCATAATCATAACAACGGTGATGGCATTTTCGAAAGCCTCACGTGTCATAATATCTCTTGGTTTAATATCTTTTTCCAGTAATAATTTGATGGCTTTACCTGCTTCCTCACATTCTTTTTGTTTTTCTTTACTTAATGCAGGATTGGAAGAGGAAAAAGGAAGGCTCATACCCAATGCTTCAATGGCAGTTGCCATGGTATTAGCGGTATACATACCACCACAAGCACCTGCACCCGGGCAGGCATGTTGAATAATACCTTTAAAATCACCTTCATTTAATTTACCGGCAATTTTTTGTCCCAATGCTTCAAAAGCAGAAACAATATTTAAATCTTCTCCTTTGTAATGTCCGGGGGCAATGGTGCCACCATAAATCATAATACCGGGTCTGTTTAAACGGCCCATTGCCATGATAGAGCCTGGCATATTTTTATCGCATCCCGGAATGGTAATCAAACCATCATAATATTGGGCACCTGCATTGGTTTCAATACTGTCTGCAATTAAATCTCTGCTAACCAGCGAGTAACGCATACCCTCAGTTCCCATACTAATACCATCACTTACACCGATGGTATAAAATCGTAGCCCTAATAAACCATCTGTATGATCAACACTTTTTTTAACTGCTGTAGCCAGATCATTTAAATGCATGTTGCAGGGGTTTCCGTCCCATCCCATACTTGCTATGCCAATTTGTGCTTTATTAAAATCTTCTTCTTTAAAACCAATAGCATAATACATGGCCTGCGCTGCAGGTTGTGTTTCGTCTTTTGTAAGTGTTTTACTGTACTTATTTAATTCGTTCGGCATAAAATTAAAGTTGTAGAATGATGGTGGTGAATTAATTATTCGGTTCCTAACACTTCGTTTAAAAGTGTTCTTTTGTTTTCAGTAATTAAGTTTTTATAAGAAGTTTGAATGAGTTTGCTGATTGTTTCGGCCCAGGGTTTTACAAAGGGCTTATCATCTAATGATGCAATACCAATTACTTCGGCAGCAGTTCCGCAGAAGAAAGCTGCATCTGCATGGTACATATCTTCAATTTTAAATTGTATTTCTTTCACCGGAATGTTTAATTCGTTGCACAATTCCAATATGGTTGCACGGGTTATACCGGGTAAAATATTTCCCAATTTTGGTGTAAAGAGGGTGCCGTTCTTTTCAAAAAAAACATTTGCGCCAGGTGCTTCTGCAACATAACCATGCATATCTAATAACAAGGCTTCATCGTATCCTTTTTGCTTTGCCTCCTGACTGGCTAAGATAGAATTTACATAATGGCCGGTTGCTTTGGCATGAATGTGAAATGCTTTAGGATTAGGTCTTTCAAAAGAAGATGTTACCACACGTAACATTCTATCACCTAAAAATGGTTCCATTTTCCAAGCTTCAATAACAATATATGAAGTAGTATTTTGTACAAAGCTCATATTGGCAGGTGCATAAACTAACGGACGTATATATGCGTCTTGCAATTCATTTAGTGCTAACACTTTATATGTGGCTTCAATTAATTCTTCAACAGTATAATGATAAGGCAGATTTAGTGCTTTTGCAGATTGTTGTAACCGATGAAAATGGGCTTCAGGCTTAAATATTTTTGTTGTGCCTGCAATTGTTTTATAAGAGCGTATTCCCTCAAAAACACCATAACCATAATGCAATGTCTGGCCATATAAATCTGTAGTTGCATCGGCTGCTTTTACATAGCTGCCATTTAAATAAATAAAAGTATTTTCGTTGTAATACATGTGTTTGTTTTTGTTGTATGAAATAAAAAACCCGCCATTTTTAGAGGCGGGTCAAATTTGTTTATAGGTTAGAACAAATCAACTTACCCCCCTCTAAAGACAGGCAGAATAATGACAATAACTATCGCTGCTGTTAATACAAACAGACGAAAAGAAATTGTATTATAAAATTTGTTCTTCAACCTTTTTGTGTTTAGAACAAATATACCTGTTGTATGCTTAAGAACAAAGAACTTTTTTTGAGTTGAACAAGTTGGCATTAAATAATGGTAGACTTGCGCAACTCAATATTTTTATGATTGATGTCTTCAAAATTGTTATTGCTTGCAATAAAATCGCATATTAATTCTCCTATCGTTGATGTGAAATAAAAATTAATTGGATCTATATCTTTTGTAACAAATTTGTTATTGAGTGTCCAGCTTACACCGGCACGAACAATGGCGGCTTCATTCCCTAAACCAAAATAATCTAACATCATGGCAGCAGAAAGAATAGCTCCAAGCGGATTAGCAATGTCTTTACCTGCGGCTTGTGGGTAGGAACCATGAATGGGCTCAAATAAAGCAGTACTTAACCCGAAAGAAGCGGAGGGCAATAATCCTAAAGAACCACTTAACACACTTGCTTCATCACTTAAAATATCGCCAAACATATTTTCGGTAAGTATTACATCAAATTGTGCAGGATTTAAGATGATTTGCATGGCAGCATTATCTACAAATAAATAGTTCACCTCTACTTCCGGATAATTTTTAGCAACATCTTGCACTACTTTTCTCCAAAGCCTTGATGTTTCCAGCACATTTGCTTTGTCAACCAATGTTAATTTTTTTCTTCTTTGTTCTGCAGCTTTAAATGCACTGTGGGCAATGCGTTCTATTTCATTTGTTGTATAAATACATTCGTCAATAGCCTGAGTTTTTTCCTCGTTTAATTCTTTTTTTCCAAAATAAATACCACCTGTTAATTCGCGGTAAATTACAAAGTCAACGTTTTGTAATTGTTTTTCTTTTAAGGGTGACAGATAATGTAAAGACGGGTACGTTGTAACAGGGCGCACATTTGCAAACAACTGTAATGCTTTTCTTAATTTCAATAAACCCTGTTCAGGACGAACGGTTGCTGAGGGATTATTATCATACTTAGGATCACCAATTGCACCAAATAAAATTCCATCACTGTTTAAACAGGCTTCAATCGTTACATCGGGTAAAGGATCCCCTGTTTTATCGATGGCTATTGCACCCATTAAACATTCGGTAAAATGCCATTCATGGTTAAATTTTTCTGCAATAGCTTGTAATACACGAACAGCCTGTGCAGTTACTTCTGGGCCAATTCCGTCTCCATTTATAATAACTATATTTTTTTTCATACATTCCGTTTTAATTGTTTTCACAGATAATGGATTCAATCGTTTCTGGTTGCTTTGTTGAAGTTGATACTTTGCCAGCTATATGTTGATGAATGAATTGTTTGCCTTGCTGTAGCTGTAACACAAAATCAATTCCTTCAGGAATTTCATTTTCAACATGTGTAACATAGATTAAAGTGGTGTGATTGGTTGCTACAATTTGTTGTATGGTTGACAGGAAATATTGAATGTGTGCTTCATCCAATCCCTGACAGGGTTCATCTAAAATCAATAAAGGCGGACTTTTTACCAATGCTCTTGCCAATAATACCCAGCGTTGTAAACCCAATGATAATGCACCCAGTTTTTGTTGGCTGTATTCGTTCAGATGAAACTGTTGCATAATTGCGCTTATTGCAATTTGCTGATCATCCGTTAGCTTTTTATATACACCCATTGTATCAAAAAAGCCAGATGCTATGGTTTTTTCAACGGATATATCTGTGTCAAAATATTTATGTAATTCCGGAGAGATGTAGCCAATTCTTTTTTTTATATCCCAAATGCTTTCACCCTTGCCTCTTTGTTTTCCAAATATTTTAATTTGATTGGCATAGGCCTGTGGATTATCTCCTGTTATTAGGCTTAATAAAGTTGATTTGCCGGCACCATTATGTCCTTGAATCAGCCATTTTTCGCCACTATGAACCTGCCAGTTAATATTATCCAATATTTTTTTCGAACCATATTGAATGGTAGTATTTTTTATTTCAATCATTGAATGCGCCAAAGCTGTCTGTTTTTCAATTGGCTTTGTTACATTCATAAATCTGGGTAACGGTGTAGTATATGTATTTTTAATTTGGTATTCAGATTTTTTTAAAAACGCATAAATTCCGTTCAATTCAAGTGTTAATACATGCGTAATAACATCGGGCCAAAGTGTTCCGGAAGTAATAAAAATCAGTGTGGTTCCATTCCTGCCCAGGTGTTGCAATATTTGTAACAGGGTTTCTTTGGCTGCAACATCTAATCCGGTCATAATATTATCTGCAATCAATAACTGCGGTTGCTGCAGCAGTGCTTTAATAATTTGCAGTTTTTTTTGTTCACCATTCGATAATTGAATAAGTGGTGTTTGTAAGCGGTGCAGTAAATTAAATTGTTGGCAATAATTTAAATACAGTGCTTCTGTATCTGAAATACCAAATTGTTGCAAATGTTGCAGTAAATCGGCTTCAACAGTAATGCTGTCTGTTGCATCGCAACTATTGAAGCGTTGCTGGTAATAAAATTGTGATTGGTTGGTTAAATTTTTCCACCGATACGTATCTTCAATCATTACAATTTGTGCCTGGTCAGGTGTATGATTGCTATTGTTAATGTCAATGTTTCCTTTGTAAAAAATTTTTCCTGCAATGGCTTTTCCCAATGTCGTTTTTCCTGCACTTGCAGCACCGGTAATCAACAAATGCTCACCACTATTTAAAGTAAAAGACACATCCTGCAAAATGGTTTTACCATATTGTTTTATTTGTAAATGTTTAACCTGTATTGCGGGTGCTACATTCATACTATGCTTCTATGTTTTGATGTTGTTTGGCCATTGCATGCAAATCATCATCGCCAACTTCTTTTTTCTGATCAGCTATTTGTAAAAATTTTTCATATAAAACATCAATATCATTACGGGTGCATTCATAACCTAAATTTTTTAACCGATAAGCCAAAGCACTTCGTCCGCTTCGGGCTGTTAACACAATTTTAGAAATATCTGCACCCACATCTTTTGGGTTGATGATTTCATAAGTAATAGCGCTCTTTAAAAATCCATCCTGATGAATACCGGACGAATGTGAAAATGCATTGGCACCTACTATTGCTTTATTGGGCTGTACCGGCATACGCATGGTATCGCTCACCAATCGGCTAATGGGATTTAATTGCTGGCTTTGTATGTTGGTATAAAAACCTAAATCTTTGTGTTGTTGTATAATCATCACTACTTCTTCTAATGAGGTATTTCCTGCTCTTTCGCCTAAACCATTAATAGTACATTCTATTTGTTGGGCACCATTTATCACACCTTCAATTGAATTGGCAGTAGCCAATCCCAAATCGTTATGGCAGTGGCAGGAGAGAATGGCCTTATCAATATTGGGAACATTATTTTTCAGGAAAGCAATTTTGGCACCGTACTGGCTGGGTAGGCAATAGCCGGTGGTATCAGGGATATTAATAACGGTGGCGCCTGCTTTAATTACTGCTTCCACTACACGGGCTAAATATTCATTATCTGTTCTGCCGGCATCTTCAGCATAAAATTCAACATCATCTACAAATTTTTTTGCCCATTTTACGCATTGTACCGCTCTTTCTAAAATATCTTCTCTGTTTGAGTTAAATTTCCCTATTATATGGTAATCAGATGTACCAATACCGGTGTGGATGCGGGGCATTTTTGCATGTTTTAATGCCTCTGCTGCTACTTCAATGTCTTTTTTAACTGCCCTGCTTAAACCACAAACGGTAGCTCGGGTAATGATTTTGGCAATTTCCTGAACTGAAAAAAAATCGCCGGGCGAAGAAATGGGAAATCCGGCTTCAATTACATCAACACCCAATTGTTCAATGGCCAGAGCCAGTTCAATTTTTTCGGTAGTATTCAGTTTACAACCGGGTACCTGCTCGCCATCTCTTAGGGTAGTATCAAATATATTTACTTTTTGGCTCATGTAAAATTTGTTATTCGGTTATTGCTTTTAATACGAAAAACCAGCCGTATTTTTACGTAACATCGAATGTATCCAATATAAAAAGGTGTTGGGCAACAAAATGAAGTGTATTTTACGCTGCTTAAATTGTGCTAATTTTGCCCAAACCCTTTACCGGTAAACATTTTCAATTCATATAATTACGATGCCTAACCGAAGTACCGACATGCTGTTCCAGCTTATTAAGTCGCTTGAAAAAGGCGAAAAACGTAATTTTAAATTATATGTAAAACGGAATGCATCGGGTGAAGATTTGAAAATAGTGCAGTTATTTGATGCTTTGGATAAGATGAAAGATTATGATGAAGGGCAGTTACTGCAAAGAAATCCCGGTATCAAAAAACAACAACTTTCCAATATTAAGGCACATTTATACCGCGAACTATTATCAAGCCTGCGGTTGATTCAACAGGCGGATAATATTGATATGTACGCTCATGAACAGTTAGATTTTGCCCGGATATTATACAACAAAGGGCTTTACCTGCAAAGTTTAAAACTGCTTGAAAAATTAAAAGAAACGGCAGCCACTCAACAGCAACATGCCTATCAGTTGCTGGCCATTCAATTCGAGAAGAAAATTGAATCAATGCACATTACCCGAAGTATGGAAAACCGGGCAGAGGCATTGAGTGCAGAATCTGATGCGGTTCATCAACAACTTTATTTAACCGGCAAATTATCTAACCTGGCATTGGAGTTATATAGTTGGTATATTCAAAATGGCCATGCCAGAGATAAAAGAGATGTGCATGCGGTTAAAGTTTTTTTTGAATCCAATTTACCTGCCTGTAATGCAGCGCAACTTGGGTTTTATGAAAAATTATACCTCTATCAATCATATTGCTGGTATGGGTTTATTCTGCAAGATTTGCTGATGTACTATCGCTATACCCAAAAATGGGTATCATTATTCGAAGAAAATGAATACATGAAACGCATTGAAACCGGCCAGTATATTCGCGGTATGCATAATTTACTGGGCGCCCAGTTTAATTTAAATAATTTTGAAAAATTTAATGAGTATCTGGCCCGGTTTGAAGCTTTTGCGACATCACCTTTAGGAAATATTAATGATAATGTTCGCATACAGACTTTTGTGTATTTAAATACGGCTCGCATCAACAAACATTTTTTAGAAGGTACTTTTACAGAAGGGTTACTACTGGTACCGGAAATCATTCAGCATTTAGAAGAATATCGCCTGCATTTAGACCGCCACCGCACATTGGTGTTTTATTATAAAATTGCCTGTTTATATTTTGGCAGCGGCGATAATGAGCAGGCTATTGATTATTTAAATAAAATTATTAATTGGAAAGTTGATTTACGAACCGACTTGCAATGCTATGCCCGCCTGCTGCACCTGATTGCACACTACGAATTAGGCAATGATAGTTTGTTGGAATATCTGATAAAATCGGTATATCGGTTCATGGCAAAAATGAAAAATTTAAGTACGGTTGAAGAAGAGATATTTAAATTTATCCGAAAATCTTTTTCACTTTCGCCACAAAAATTATTACCGGCATTTAAAAGTTTAAAAGAAAAATTAGAACAATTAGAAGGCCATCCGTTAGAAAGTCGCTCATTTATGTATTTGGATATTATAGGGTGGCTCGAAAGCAAAATTGAAGGGGTTCCGGTGCAGGAGGTTAGGCGCAAAAAATTTTTGCAGGGCAGAAAAACTCCTGCCTCATTAAAACACAAAAATAATTCTGTTTACAAAACCAATAACGATGCCCAATAAGGAAGAATTTAGTGCGCTTTTTACTTATGCTACCGAAGGAATTATTATAGTAAATGAGCAAGGTAAATTAACCATGGCCAATCCTGCTGCTGAGCGTTTGTTTGGTTATGAACCCGGCACTTTATTGCACACGCAGTTGGAGCAACTGATTCCCAAAAGGTATGAACACACGCATCACCATTACCGAACCAAGTATTCTCAAAATCCGCATGCCCGTAATATGGGTATTGGTATGGATTTATATGCATTACGAAAAGATGGTTCTGAGTTTCCGGTAGAAGTGAGTTTAAGCCCCTTTAAAACAGCAGAAGGCAATTTTGTAATTGCATTTATTATTGACAATACTTTACGCAAACAAACGGAGGCCACTTTGCGTAAACAAAAAGAGGAGTTAGAAAAATTAACTGCTGAATTAGAAAAAAGGGTACGCCACCGAACGTTAATTTTAGAAGAAGCGTTACATGAATTAGAGCATTCCAGAGCGGAACTGAGCCAGTTACTAGAAAAAGAAAAAGAAGTGAATGAATTAAAATCACGCTTTGTTTCTATGGCATCGCATGAATTCAGAACTCCATTGGCAACCATTTTATCCTCACTCAATTTAGTTGAAAAATATGGCACTTTAAACGACAGGGAAAATCAGCAAAGACATATCATGCGCATTAAAACGGCCATCAATCACATGACAGATATTTTAAATGATATGCTCTCCATCAGTAAAATTGAAGAAGGAAAAATTATCATTCAAAAAGACTGGATTAACTTGACCCAGTGTTCTCAACACATTATTCAGGAAATTCGGCCCATTCTGAAAACCGGACAACAAATACATTTTCAGCATCAAGGGCAGGAGCTGGGATATATTGATCAAAACATTTTTACTACCATCATCATGAATTTGCTTTCCAATGCCATTAAATTTTCACCTGCAAAAACAAATATTTATTTGTCATTATCCATTACCGATTCAGCCATGACAATTGTTGTAAAAGATGAAGGCATGGGCATACCCGAAGAAGATCAACCCAATTTATTTGGCCGTTTTTTCAGGGCTCAAAATGCCACCAATATTCAGGGTACGGGTTTAGGTTTGAATATCATTGCAAGATATGTAGAATTAATGCAAGGTAATATTACCTTTAAGAGCCAAATAGAACAAGGAACCACATTTACCATTATTATACCAAATACTATAGAAAATGAGTAAAAAAATTTTATTGATTGAAGATAACCCCGATATGCGGGAAAATACAGCTGAAATTTTGCAATTGGCTAATTATACAGTTAAAACTGCAAAAAATGGAAAAGAAGGTGTTGCTTTGGCAGAGGAAGAACATTTTGATTTAATAATATGTGATATTATGATGCCGGTTTTAGATGGGTATGGCGTTTTACACCTGCTTGCTAAAAATAAAAAAACCAGTGCCATACCCTTCATTTTTTTAACAGCCAAGGCCGAGCGAACTGATTTTAGAAAAGGCATGGAAATGGGAGCCGATGATTATTTAACCAAACCCTTCGATGATATTGAATTGTTAAATGCCATTGAAAGTCGGTTGAGAAAATCTGATTTAATTAAACAGGAATATGCCAATAATGTAGAGGGGTTAAACAGTTTTATTCAAACAGCAAGGGGGTTTGATAGTTTAAAAAGGTTATCAGAAGAGAATGAATTACGCTCTTATAAAAGGAAAGAAGAAATTTATAAAGAAGGAAGTTTTCCAAAAGGGCTTTATTTATTAGTAAGTGGTAAAGTAAAAACCTGTAAAACCAACGATGATGGAAAAGAATTAATTACCGGCCTGTATAAAGATGGTGATTATTTTGGGTATATAGCTTTGTTGGAGGATGCAAAGCACGCAGATAGTGCAGTTGTGCTGGAAGATGCACAGGTTTGTATGGTACCTAAGGCAGATTTTTATGAACTGGTGTATAAAAATGCAGAGGTTTCCAGAAAATTCATTCAAATGCTTTCTAATCAGGTACAACAACGGGAAGCGCAGTTGTTGAAATTGGCTTACAATTCAGCCCGTAAAAAAGTAGCCGATGCATTATTAACATTACAGGAAAAATATCAACAAAAACCTGGCGAGAACTTTAGTATGCAAATTTCAAGAGAAGATTTGGCAAACATAGCCGGCATTGCTACGGAAAGCACCATCAGAACCCTCAGCGATTTAAAAGATGAAAAATTGATCGAAATTCAATCCAGTAAAATTACCATTTTAAATTATCCCAAATTATTGGCTTTGCGAAATTAAGCGGTTTATGAGGGTTTGTTTCGCTCATTCATTTGTCTGGTAATTAATTCACCCTGGGTGTTTTGTTCTTCCAAAGTCCAATCATCTGTAATAGAGGTTTCAATCCAAACTTTACCAGATTTTCGCAGAATAATGGGTTCAAGTCCATATTGCTGTACAAATTGGTGTTCCAGTTCGGCAACAGTCATTTCAGGATAAATGGTGATTGGGGCAGCATCCGGAGCAATTTTATACGCAAGCAGGGTTGTATGTTCATCAAAAGGTTGTTTCACTGATATATTTCTGGATGTTTCTCCTTCAGTTTGTGCTTTTGTAAGCATTAAACGTAAAAAGGGGAACATTGCATTAAACTCCGACTGCAGGGTTTGAATATTTTTGTTATCGTTAATGGTTAGGTTCATGCTAAATGGACTCAAAAACAAAAATATCCTGATGAATTGGCTTAAATACTGATTTTCATCATGTTTACGGTTTTATACTTCATAATCCCGATAAAAAGTGTAGAAAAAATTGTGGATACTAAATTTTCTAATAAAAAATGTGGCACCTATGCAAGCAGTAATTTAAAAAAGGAGATTTTTGCCACATTTAATTGTCAAAATCTTTCAAAACCAAATTTTTAAGGGTTTCTTTTTTCTATTTAAAAAGCAGTCCTTACCTTTGCCCCCTTAATGATTTTGAAGTATTCCAATTTTTTTTACATAAAAAATTAACGCCGTAGTGGGTAAATGCAGTCTGCATGGCTGTTTTGTCCGCTTTTTTTATTGTAGAATGGGGTATTTCAATGTCTGGAATTAAATAAATTGCAAATAGTACTATGGCCATCAAAAGAGACAATCGTCCGAAATCAACCTTTTCAACCATTACCATTAGTCTTGCTTCTCCGGATTCAATTCTGGAAAAAAGTTTTGGTGAAGTATTAAAGCCCGAAACCATTAACTATCGTACCTATAAACCTGAAAGAGATGGTTTATTTTGCGAAAGAATTTTTGGGCCGGTAAAAGATTATGAGTGCGCCTGCGGAAAATACAAGCGTATTCGATATAAAGGTATTGTATGCGACAGATGTGGAGTAGAAGTAACCGAGAAAAAAGTACGCCGCGAACGTATGGGCCACATTAAATTAGTGGTACCTGTAGTGCATATCTGGTATTTTAAAAGTTTACCCAATAAAATTGGTTATTTGTTGGGAATGAGCTCTAAAAAGTTAGAAAGTATTGTTTATTATGAAAGATATGTGGTAATTCAGGGAGGTATTAAAGAAAGTCTTTCTGCAGGCGATTTGTTATCTGAGGAAGAATATTTAGATATTATTGATGCATTGCCCAAAGAAAATCAAATGCTGCCTGATGAAGATCCCAATAAATTCATTGCTAAAATGGGCGCTGAGGCAGTAAGTGATTTATTGGCGCGCTTAGATTTAGATGAATTAAGTTTTTCGCTCCGCAATGCTGCCGCCAATGAAACATCGCAACAAAGAAAAGCCGATGCCTTAAAAAGATTGAGTGTTGTAGAAGCATTCAGAGATGCCAATTCAAGAATTAACAACCGCCCCGAGTGGATGGTGATGCAATATATACCTGTCATACCTCCCGAATTAAGGCCATTGGTGCCTTTGGATGGTGGTCGTTTTGCATCTTCCGATTTAAATGATTTATATCGTCGTGTTATTATCCGTAACAACCGGTTAAAAAGATTATTGGAAATTAAAGCACCTGAAGTAATTCTTCGTAATGAAAAAAGAATGCTGCAGGAAGCCATTGACTCACTTTTTGATAATAGCCGAAAATCTAATGCCGTTAAAGCAGAAGGAGGCCGTGCTTTAAAATCATTGAGTGATGTTTTAAAAGGTAAACAAGGTCGTTTCCGCCAAAACTTATTGGGTAAGCGTGTTGACTATTCCGGACGTTCTGTAATTGTGGTAGGTCCCGAATTAAAAATGCATGAATGTGGTTTGCCGAAAGATATGGCAGCCGAATTATTCAAACCATTTATTATTCGTAAGCTAATAGAAAGAGGCATTGTTAAAACGGTAAAATCCGCTAAAAAATTAGTAGATAAGAAAGAAGCTATTATTTGGGATATTCTTGAAAATATACTAAAAGGCCACCCGGTTTTGTTGAACAGGGCCCCTACATTACACCGTTTATCCATTCAGGCCTTCCAGCCTCGTTTGGTTGAAGGAAAAGCCATTCAGTTGCATCCGTTGGTAACATCTGCTTTCAACGCCGACTTTGATGGTGACCAAATGGCTGTGCACGTTCCATTAAGTAGCGCTGCTATTTTGGAGGCGCAATTACTCATGCTTTCTTCTCACAATATTTTAAACCCCCAAAATGGTACTGCCATTACCCTTCCTTCTCAGGACATGGTGCTTGGTTTGTACTACATCACAAAAGGTAAAAAGAGCACAGAAACTGAAATTGTAAAAGGTGAAGGAAAAACTTTTTACAACATGGATGAAGTAATTATTGCATACAACGAAAAACGTGTTGACTTACATGCCAATATTAAACTACGAACCCATGTTCGCAATGCAGATGGTAAATTAGAAAAGAAAATTATTGATACTACCGTTGGTCGTGTTTTATTCAATCAGTTTGTACCGGAAGAGGTAGGTTACATTAATGCGTTATTAACCAAAAAAAGCCTGCGGGAAATTATTGGTAATATCATTAAAATAACAAATATTCCAAAAACAGCTAAGTTTCTGGATGATATTAAAACACTTGGTTTCCGCATGGCCTTTAAAGGAGGTTTAAGCTTTAGTGTAAACGACCTGATTGTACCTGAAATAAGAGACCAGTTGTTGGAAAGTGCCAAAGCCGAAGTAGATGAGGTGCGTGAAAGTTATAATATGGGTTTAATTACCAATAACGAACGCTATAACCAGGTAATTGATATTTGGGGCCGTGTAGATATGCGGATTACTGAAACCCTTATTCGTGAAATGGCTACTGATAAGCAAGGATTTAATTCTGTTTTCATGATGCTTGATTCCGGTGCCCGTGGTTCAAAAACACAGGTAAAACAGTTGGTGGGTATTCGTGGATTGATGGCAAAACCCCGTAAAAGTGGCAGCTCAGGTAGTGAAGTTATTGAAAACCCCATTCTGTCTAACTTTAAAGGAGGGTTGAACGTATTAGACTACTTCATTTCTACCCATGGTGCCCGTAAAGGTTTAGCCGATACTGCTCTTAAAACTGCTGATGCCGGTTACTTAACCCGCAGATTAGTTGACGTGGCGCAGGATGTGGTAATAGCTGAAGATGATTGCGGAACTTTAAGAGGTATATCAATCAGTGCATTAAAAGATAATGAAGATATTATTGAACCATTATCAGATAGAATTGAAGGTAGAACCTCGTTACACGATGTGTTGCATCCTGTTACTGAAGAATTGATTATAAAAGCAGGCGAAGAAATTAGCCATGATGTGGCCAAACAAATTGAAGATTCCGGAATAGACAACGTAGAAATTCGCTCCGTATTAACCTGCGAGGCTAAGAAAGGCGTATGTGTACGATGCTACGGTAAAAATCTGGCAACAGGTTACATTGCACAACGTGGCGATTCTGTAGGTATCATTGCTGCCCAGTCAATTGGTGAACCCGGTACACAGTTAACCCTTCGTACGTTCCACGTAGGTGGTGTTGCGGGTAGCTCATCCATTGAATCTTCTTTATTGGCAAAATTTGATGGTACCGTTCGTTTTGATGGTTTAAGAACAGTAAGCACTTTAAACAATGAAGGAAATAAAGTGAATATTGTAATTGGACGTACCGGCGAAATGCGTTTAATGGACGAAAAAAATGATCGTTTACTCATTACCAACAATATACCTTATGGTTCTACTTTAATGGTAAAAGATGGTCAGCAGGTGAAAAAAGGTGAAGTTATTTGTACTTGGGATCCATTTAACAACGTAATTGTTGCCGAACAAAATGGAGTAATTAAATTCGAAAATATTATTGATGGTTACACTTATCGGGATGAAGCCGACGAACAAACCGGCCACCGCGAAAAAGTGGTTATTGAATCGAAAGATAAAACCAAAATTCCTACCATTATTGTAGAAGGTAAAGATACGCGTCAATACAATTTACCTGTTGGTAGCCATATTTCAATAGAAGAAGGCGAAGAGGTAAAAGCAGGTCAGGTGCTGGTAAAAATACCACGTGTATTAGGGAAATTAAGAGATATTACCGGTGGTTTGCCAAGGGTAACCGAATTATTCGAAGCAAGAAATCCGGGAAACCCTGCAATTGTTTGTGAAATAGACGGAGTGGTAGCATTTGGTAACGTAAAACGCGGTAACCGTGAAATCATTGTAGAAGCAAAAGATGGTATTGTAAAGAAATATCTGGTACCATTAACCCGCCAGATTTTAGTACAGGATGGCGACTTTGTAAAAGCAGGCGCACCTCTTTCTGACGGACAAATTGCACCCTATGATATTTTAACCATCAAAGGACCATTTGCAGTTCAGGAATACATTGTAAATGAAATTCAGGAAGTATATCGTTTACAAGGTGTGGATATTAATGATAAACACATTGAAGTAATCGTTCGCCAAATGATGAAGAAAGTAGAAATTGTAGATGCAGGTGATACGAAGTTCTTAGAAGAAGACTTAGAAGACAGGTTTGAATTTATTGAAGAAAATGACCGCATCTTCGATAAGAAAGTAGTTACAGATCCGGGTGAAAGTACCAAATTAAGAGCTGGACAAATTGTTACACTGCGTGAATTGAGAGAAGAAAACTCTATCCTTCGCCGTGCAGATAAAAAGTTGGTGGAGGTACGCGATGCAAAACCAGCCACTGCTACACCGGTATTATTAGGTATTACCAAAGCCTCTCTGGGCGTGAAGAGTTGGATTTCAGCTGCTTCATTCCAGGAAACCACCAAAGTTTTAAGTCAGGCTGCCATTCAGGGTAAAACCGATTTAATGATTGGTTTGAAAGAAAACGTAATTACCGGTCATTTAATACCTGCCGGTACCGGACAGCGCGAATTTGAAAATTTAATAGTGGGTAGTAAAGAAGACTTTGATGTATTAGCTACCGCAAGAGAAGCTATGAATTTTGATGAGGATGAATAAACTTTATCTAATTCATTATCGGTTTCTGTAATTTATATATAATAAGCCTGTAATTTTTGAGATGATTCAATATTGCAGGCTTTTTTGTTCGTTAAATCCTAATTAATTTTTAAAAGTAACTGCTAATTTTCTTGAATATTTTAATTGCCTGTATATTCGTTGCAATTTCTGTAGAAATGCATTTATGGAATGCCCCTACAATTATTTTCCGGCATTATTATGCACATTTGATGAAAAAATTAACTTAATTAAAATTTTAATATGAAAAATGTTCTACTTATCATTAATGCTATTTTAGTACTTGCAGTTGCTTATTTATTGTATGCACATTTTACTGAAAAAAATCATCTTGTAACAACTGTTTCAAATTCAAATACAGCCGTACCCGCCAATGGTTTTAAAATAGCTTATTTTGAAATGGATTCATTGCAAAATCAATATGTTCTATTGAAAGAAGTAAGAAGTGCATTAATGGCCAAAGATCAGGAAATGGGCAAAGAATTATCGGGTTTAGAGAATTCATTACGCAATAAATACCAGGATTTACAAAAAAATGGGAACGCATTAAGCCAGGCCGAGATAGCAAGCAGGCAACAGGAAATTATGGATTTAGATAAAAATCTTAAAAACAAGCGGCAGGTAATGGAACAGGAAATGCAGGATGAAAGTTTCAAGAAATTACAGGATGTAAAAAAACGAATTGAAGATTACCTGAAAGAGTATAATCAAAGTAAAGGTTATGCATATATTTTTTCGAATGTACCTGATATGATGTATTATAAAGATACAGCTTATAATATAACTGCTGATATTGTAAAAGGATTGAATGAACAATATCGTCAGAAAAAATAATTTTTACCATCAAATCATTATCTTCAAGTCCCAAATGCAATAAGGGACTTTTTTTATGAGTACAACCTCCTTTAAACCCTCTTTAGGCTTATTAGATGCTACCATGATTGTAGCCGGTAGTATGATTGGTTCCGGTATTTTTATTGTGAGTGCAGATATTACCCGAAATGTAGGTTCTGCCGGATGGTTAATTGTTGTTTGGTTACTGACCGGGTTAATGACTTTAATTGCTGCAGTAAGTTATGGTGAGTTAAGTGGTATGTTCCCAAAGGCGGGCGGGCAATATGTTTATCTAAAAGAAGCCTACAACCCTTTAATAGGATTCCTGTACGGATGGAGTTTTTTTGCCATTATTCAAACAGGTACCATTGCAGCCGTTGGGGTGGCATTTGCCAAATTCACGGCTTATCTTATTCCGCAGGTAGGTGATGATATAGTGTTATTTAGCATCGGTTCATTACATATTTCTCCCGCACAAATTTTATCAATTGCCATCATTGTACTTTTAACTTATATCAATACCCGTGGCATTAAAAGCGGCAAATTCATTCAAACAACTTTTACCTTAACCAAATTATTGAGTTTGTTTGGTTTAATTGTTTTTGGATGGATGGCCTTACAACCTGAAGTTTGGCACAAGAACTGGACTGAAAATGCATGGCATTTGCAACGCCTCAACAAAGATGGTTCATACCAATCTTACGGAATGGCCGCTGCAATGGGTGCCATAGCCGCAGCCATGGTAGGCTCTATTTTTAGTAGTGATGCCTGGAACAATGTAACCTTTATTGCGGGGGAAATTAAAAACCCTAAACGGAACATAGGTTTAAGCCTGTTTCTTGGAACTTTGTTGGTAACCATCGTTTATGTGTCTACCAATATTGTTTACACCGGATTATTGCCCATGCAAAGCATTGCCTCAGCAGCAAACGATCGGGTTGCTGTAGCTGCCTCACATGTTATTTTCGGTAATATAGGAACTATCATTATTGCAGTGATGATTATGATTTCAACTTTTGGTTGTAATAACGGATTAATTTTGGCAGGTGCAAGAGTTTATTATACAATGGCCAATGATGGTTTGTTTTTTAAACAAACAGCACGGCTAAACAAAAAAGCCGTTCCCGAATTTGCATTATGGATACAATGTGCTATGGCTTCTATACTATGCTTAAGCGGAAAGTATGGCGATTTATTAGATATGGTTTCTTTTGTTGTTGTAATTTTTTATGTGTTAACCATTATCGGCATTTTCATTCTCAGAAAAAAAATGCCTGCGGCAGAAAGGCCTTACCGTGCATTTGGTTACCCGGTTTTACCTGTATTATATATCATAATGGGATTAACTTTTTGTACACTATTAATTATTTATAAATCAGAATATACCTGGCCGGGATTAATTTTTGCACTCTTAGGTATTCCTTTGTATTATCTTGCACTCGCAACAAAGTCAAAGCATCAATAAATGAATTTCGAAGCACTATTTCATCGTTTTACAGAAATTAAAGTAGCCGTAATTGGCGATATAATGTTAGATAGTTATTGGTGGGGTCATGTAGATCGTATTTCTCCTGAAGCACCGGTACCTGTTGTAGCATTAGATAAAAGAGAATTGCGTATTGGTGGTGCTGGTAATGTAGCTTTAAATACCATTTCTCTGGGTGCACCCACCACAATTTTATCTGTAATTGGCAATGATGATGATGGCAAACTGTTAACCGGTTTGCTCAGTCAAAATGGGATTGATACCGGTTTTATTATAACAGCACCTAATCGGGTTACCACCAATAAAACCAGAATTATGAGCCGTAACCAGCAAATGCTGCGGTTAGATTGCGAGGTAGCTACTGATATTGATGAAACAACTGAAAATGCTTTATTGCATAATGTAGAGCAATACTTTATGCAGCATCAACCCAATGTGCTCATTTTTGAAGATTACAACAAAGGAGTACTTACTCCAAAAATTATTCAAAAAACAATTGCACTTTGTAAGCAGTATAATGTGCTTACAGCAGTAGATCCTAAAAAGAAAAACTTCTTATCCTTCAAAGGGGTAGATATTTTTAAACCTAATTTAAAAGAGGTAAAAGAAGGGCTTAACCTATTGTTGGAAGAAGTGAACCAATCTGTTTTGGAGAAAATACATGCCGAATTAGCCAATATTTTAGCACACAAAATTTCACTGGTTACACTTTCCGAAAAAGGGGTTTTTTATCAATATGGGAATGAATCTAAAATTATTCCTACACATGTGCGCAACATTGCAGATGTTAGCGGTGCCGGCGATACCGTAATTGCTGTAGCCTCGCTGGTATATGCAGCAACCCGTCAAATTGCACTGGCAGCTGACATGGCAAATATTGCCGGTGGGTTGGTTTGTGAAGAAGTGGGTACCGCTGCTATTCAAAAAGAAAAATTATTGAAAGAATGCAACATCCTGCTTTCATAGCTTTGTTCAACAAACTGGCAAATACATTGCATGTTCTTCATCATTCTGTAAATATATTTCAAAATTTTACTTCGTTGATTTGTATAATTTCGGGTTGAAATTCTACAAGCATGTCAATTTACGCATTGGTAATACATGGGGGTGCCGGCACTATTCTAAAAGAAGATATGACCCCCGAATTAGAACAGGCTTATGAAGATGGACTGGCTGCAGCATTGGAGGCTGGTTATGCAGTACTTGAAAATGGCGGCAGTGCTATTAATGCGGTTAAAGCCGCCATCGTTTTATTAGAAGACAATGTTTTGTTTAATGCAGGAAGAGGTGCGGTTTTTACAAAGAAAGGCGTTCAGGAAATGGATGCAGCCATCATGGATGGCACTACTTTAAATGCCGGTGCTGTTGCGGGTGTACGTAATGTAAGAAATCCGATAGTACTTGCCACTGAAGTAATGCAGCATAGCAATCATGTTTTTTTAAGTGGAAAGGGCGCTAACGATTTTGCGATTAAACAAGGTGTTAAATTAGAACCCGATGAATATTTTTTCTCCCCCTTTCGGTATGAACAATGGAAGGCCATTCGAGATAGTGATAACTACTCTTTAGATCATACCAACCATCATTTAGAAGAATTGTTAAGAGATAAGAAATTTGGTACCGTTGGTGCAGTAGCTTGTGATGCCAATGGCAATATTGCTGCTGCTACCAGTACAGGTGGAATGACTAATAAAAAATATGGTCGCATTGGCGATAGTCCTGTTGTTGGTGCAGGAACTTACGCCAATAATGCAACCTGTGGTATTAGTTGCACTGGGCATGGAGAATTGTTTATTCGTGCAGTTGCTGCACATGATGTAAGTTGTTTAATGGAATACAAAGGCTTTTCGCTTCAGGAAGCCATGCATGAAGTGGTGCATAAAAAATTAGTAGCCATGAAAGGAGAGGGAGGGATGATTGGTGTGGATGCTCACGGCAATATAGCCATGGAATTTAACAGTGCAGGTATGTACAGGGCAGCTAAAAACAGTAAAGGATTTTATGAGTTAGCTATTTATGCTTAAAATAGCAATACTTTTTCTAATCACTGCTACATTTGTATTTTAATGATTAATATTTCATGGAAAAAATTGCAGTGATTGTAGCCGGTGGTTCAGGTGTTCGAATGGGATCGCATTTACCCAAACAGTTTTTATTGCTCAATAACCAGCCAATTCTGTTGTATACCCTGCAAACTTTTTTTGCCGCTTTTGAAGATATGCATGTGATTTTGGTTTTACCGGCTGCTTATTTTGAAGCAGGAGAAACAATGATCCGTTCCTTGCCTCAATACCAACGGATACAAATTGTTGCAGGTGGCGATACCAGGTTTCATTCTGTACAATCAGGCTTAGCAGCAATTTCATCGAAAACAGATGCGGTTATTTTTGTACATGATGGAGTGCGCTGCTTATTGAGTACAAAACTTATTCAGCAATGTTATCATCAGGCCATAGAAAAAGGAAGCGCCATTCCTGCCATTAAAGCTACTGATAGTATAAGGCAACTCAAAGGCCAAACTTCTATCCCCATTAATAGAGATGAAATATATTTAATGCAAACACCTCAAACTTTTAAAAGCAGTATTTTATTGCCGGCATTTCAAATGCCTTACCAAGCTTCGTTTACTGATGAGGCAATTGTTGTAGAGCACTCCGGCGTTTCCGTACATTTAATTGAAGGGGAATACCAAAACATAAAAATTACAAGGCCCATTGATTTATTAATTGCGCAGAAATTTTTAGAAGATCCATCATTGTTTTAAATACCTGAAAAGCAGGGGTAGTTGGTTAATGTGTAGTTGTAAATAGGGGTGATGGTCGGGATGAAAATTTTTATAGAAAGCCTGAATACCCTTTTGAGAAGAGCCTTCAAAATCAAATAACAATGCTTTTCCGGCAAACTCATGAATACATTGATCTAATAAATAATGATTGGCACTCAGTTTACGGCCAGCTTCGGTTGTAAAATTCATGATATTATAAATTCTGTTGCAGTCTTTCAGAAAAATGGCTCCCGCAACTAATACTCCATTAGCAGCATTCACACCTCGTACAAAAAAATATGACTGCATTTCGTTTTGCATTAAAAGTGTTGCAAAAGCAGTGATATCTTGCTGCTTCAAATGCATGGCAGGGTGATAAAGCTGGTAGAAATGATTTAATATCAATTGCGCATGGGTTTTGTCGTGGTACACCAACTGATTGCTGTAAGCTTTCATCAGATTCCTTTTCAAATCTCCTGAGTAATTGGCTGCAATTTGGCTGTAATCAGCCTTTAAGTTCAGCACAAAATTATCCCGAACCTGAATAGTGCAATTTTGAATGTTGGGCAGCGGGTGATAAAAAGGAATAAATAAATTGCCATATTTAAATTCTTTCAGAACCCATTTTAAAAGTTCATGAATAGGATAGGTGTTGTAATTTTTTTCAAATAAACCCAATTGTTGAATAAAGTTTGGTTGATAACAGTAAGCAATACCGCATTTTCTTTTGAAGGGCACCGGCATTACGGCTTCATAATTATTGAGTACAAAACCCACCCATTGCGGGCAAAGTGCATTTAAGTACCGGGTATAAGCATAAATAAGCGGGGTGTGCGATTGGGCTATGCATACATCCCATTTTTTAGTATTAATTGCATGAGCGGGTATTATTTGAAATTCATTGTTCATGCATAAAATTTCGTTGCTTATTTTCCTTTGCCCAAAATAATAATGAGAAATGTTTTTAGAATAATTCCTGCATCCAACAAAAAGGATCTTTTTTGTACATATATTAAATCATATTGGGCACGTTCTACCATTTCATGGATGTTAGATGCATATCCAAATTCAATCATACCCAAAGAAGTAAGACCGGGTTCTACCAAAAATAAAGCGGCATAATCCGGTATAATTTCTATCAGTTGGCTGGTATAAAATTGCCTTTCGGGTCTTGGTCCTACCAACGACATATCTCCCTTAAGGATATTCCATAACTGCGGAATTTCATCTAAGCGCCATTTGCGCATAATTTTTCCCCATGGGGTAATGCGTTTGTCATCATCTGAAGAAAGCTGTGGGCCGTTTTTTTCAGCATCTGCATACATACTTCTAAACTTATAAATGGTAAATGGAATGCCTTTGTAACCAATTCTTTCCTGCAAATAAAAAATGTTTCCGGGTGAAGAAAGTTTGGTTCTGATAATAATAAAAATAATGAGAGGGGCCAATACAACTAATGCGGACAAAGAAAGTATGATATCAGTAAATCTTTTAACAGCATTGTACAACAAACTTTTGGTTTGTCGTCTTTGTACATTTTCTTTAGTTCGTGCAAGCTTTTTTATTTCCAAAGTCTTATAAAACATTGGCGCACATTTAAGATATGGCAATATTATTACTATTAATTTTTGTAAGTATTTGGTGTGCAACTTCCAGCGCCAGTAAACCATCAATTTCACTCACTAAAGTAGGTGTATTGTTTTTAATTGCATCAACAAAACTTTGCAATTCAAGTTGAATGGCGTTGGCAGGCTCAATTTCCGGATTCGATACAGCGATTGTTTTGGTACCATTGGGGGTTTCTATATCAAATGAAAAGCTATTGTTGTCTTCCGGTTGTTTCAAGGTTATAATTTCGGTTTTCTTTTCCAGAAAGTCGATACCATAATAGGCATCTTTTTGAAACAAGCGTATTTTTCGCATTTTTTTCATGCTAATACGGCTGCTGGTTAAATTGGCAACACATCCATTGTTAAATTCAATGCGCACATTGGCAATATCGGGTGTATCAGTCATAACGGCCACACCACTGGCATAAATATTTTTCACACCACTTTTCACTAAGCTTAAAATAATATCTATATCATGTATCATTAAATCCAGAATAACACTCACCTCTGTTCCTCTGGGGTTAAATTGTGCCAGCCGATGCACTTCAATGAACATTGGGTTCAGCTTTAAATCTTTAATTGCCAGAAATGCGGGGTTAAATCGTTCAACATGGCCTACCTGTAATTTAATGTTGGCTTCTTTCACTGTATTTACCAAACTTTTTGCTTCCTGAATAGTATGGGTAAAAGGTTTTTCTACAAATACATGTTTTCCCTTTCTAATGGCCGACATACAAATTTCAAAATGTTTATCGGTGGGTACTACTACATCAATAATATCGCAGGCATCCATTAATTTATCTTCATCTAAAAAACGTTTTAAGCCATAATGATTGGCAACTTCTTTGGCTGCATCGTTATTGGGATCAAAAAAGCCAACCAATTTAACATCTTTTATTTCTTTCCAGTTATTTAAATGGTATTTACCTAAATGGCCAACGCCAAATACACCTACTTTCAACATGCTTTTCAGGTTTTAGCGGATAAAGATAATTGATATGAGTATTTTTTAGTGTTATTGTGCAAATAAAAATAAATGAATGATAAGATAGGTTGTGATTTAAGGTATTATATTTTATTATAATGTAAAACAATAAAATGAGAGTGGATATATTAATAGCAAAATGAGGGGCTTAGATTTGCATAAACGAGCGTTTTCTCCATCCCTTCTTCCTTTACCGAGTAAAAAGAGGCTGCGAAACACTTTTAAGACAACCTCTTTTTCCGGCATAGTGCCCAGAACAGGAATCGAACCTGCACTACCTTGCGATAACCAGATTTTGAGTCTGGCGCGTCTACCAGTTCCGCCATCTGGGCTTGGGGCTGCAATATTAAGGCATCCTGTTTAATACACCAAAATGCTGCAGGGTATTTTCTGGTTTTAAATAAAAATTTTGAAGCGTTCGTAACAACTTTTAGTTAATGCCTCTCTATCGTCGGGGTGTGCAATATCCACTAGTAATTTTGCCCGCTGCCTTAAATTTTTGCCATATAAGTAAGCCACACCGTACTCTGTTACTACATAATGAATATGGCCCCTAGTAGTAACAACACCTGCACTTTCTCTTAAATGAGGGGTAATTCTGGAAATACCTTTTTTAGTACGGCTGGTTAGAGCAATAATGGGTTTACCTCCTTCACTTAAAGCGGCTCCACGCATAAAATCCATTTGCCCGCCAATACCACTGTATTGAAATGGCCCAATACTATCGGCGCAAACCTGTCCGGTAATATCTACTTCAATGGCGCTGTTAATGGCTATTACTTTATTGTTTCTTCTAATTACGTGTGGGTCGTTTACATAATCAATATCTAAAAAAGCAAAAGCAGGGTTATCATTTACATAATCATACAATCTTTTGGTACCAATGGCAAAACTGGTTACGTTTTTATTGGGATGAATTTTTTTGAATTTATTATTGATAATATCCTTTTCCATTAAATCAATTACCCCATCACTGCACATTTCTGTGTGCAGGCCTAAATTTTTATGATTGTGTAAAGCTTTTAAAACAGCATCAGGTATGGTACCAATACCTAATTGTAATGTACTGCCATCGTCTATCATTTCGGCAATATATTTTCCTATCTGCAATTCTTCTTTACCCGATTTGCTGCCATAATCTACTTCAGGTAATTGCTCTTCATGATATACCATTTTGGTAATATGGCTTACATGCAGCAATCCATCACCGTGGGTACGTGGCATATAGGGATTTACCTGTGCAATAATGTATTTGGCCGTATTTACAGCAGTGCGTGCTATATCAACCGATAAGCCTAAAGTACAGTAACCGTGTTCGTCGGGTAGCGATACCTGCACAATGGCAACATCAATTGGTAATACATTTTTTTTAAATAAGTCCGGAATGTCACTTAAAAATGCAGGAACAAAATCAGCACGTCCGCTATTCACGGCTTCGCGAACAGAGGCAGATACAAACAAACAGTTGATATGAAATGCTTTTTGATATTCGGGCTTGTCAATTTCAATACTACCCTGAACAGTAATAAATACCGTTTCTACATTTTCTAATCGTGGTGCTTCTTTTGCCAGCTCTCTCAATAAAAATAAGGGTGTACATGCACTGCCCTGAATAAAAACACGCTGGTTGCTCTGTATAACCGATAAAGCTTCTGTTGCACTTACATATTGAATAGGATACATGTTTTTCAGCAAAGTAACATTTGTTTTGCTGCCTGAAAAATGATTTTTGTTAGGTTAGCTGTACATTGAACATACTTAATTGAACAGGATGGTATGGTTTACTTATTGATAGAATTGCTATAATAATTGTGTTTTGCCCTATTAGATTTTTCCTCTAAAACCAATCATGTATTCTTTTTTATTTATAAGTATAGAAAATTTGTGGTTTGGAAATTGGAATAATATAGTATGCATTATTTGTAGTGAATAAAATACCTTTATGTTTCAAATAGTAGCCGTATGATCAAGATTGGCCTGATTAAAGAAGGGAAAATTCCTGCTGATAGTCGCGTGGCTTTAATACCTGCTCAATGTAAATGGATGATGCAACACTTTCCTGATATTGCTATTGTTGTTCAGTCTTCTTCCAATCGTTGTTTTTCCGATGATGAATACCGAAGAGCCGGAATAAAGGTTACAGAAGATGTTACAGATTGTGATATTTTGCTGGGCATTAAAGAAGTGCCTAAAGCGGATCTTATTCCCAATAAAGTGTATCTTTTTTTTTCACATACCCGAAAGAAGCAACCCTATAACCGTGCTTTGTTTCATGAAATGATAAACAAAAAAATTACATTAATTGATTATGAATGTTTAGAACATGAAGATGGGCAACGAATTATAGGATTTGGATTTTTTGCCGGTATTGTTGGTGCCCACAACGGCATGATGTGTTACGGAAAAAGAACCGGCCTTTTTCATTTAGGCCGGGTATATGAAGTAAAAGATTACCGCTCTCTCATTCATCATTATTTTGGATTGAAATTACCCAACATCAAAATTGCTGTTACCGGCAGTGGAAGAGTGGCGCATGGTATTATTGAAGTAATGAATTTATTGGGTGTTACCGAGGTTGAGCCCGATGAGTATTTAGAAAAAAAATTTACATATCCGGTTTATGTGCAATTAAAAGGGGCCGACTTATTTACCCATAAATATTTAAAAACATATCAGCGTGAACATTTTCATACCAATGCAAAAGATTACAGAAGCAGGTTTTTACCTTATGCACACTGTACTGATATTTTGATGAATGGTATATTTTGGACAGAAGAAATGCCAAGGTTGTTTGAATTAACAGATATTGATGAACATTTTGCCATACAAACCATTTCTGACATAACCGACGATGCACATGGCTCTGTACCCATTAATTTAGGTGATCAAACCATTGAAGATCCTGTTTATGGAGTTGACAGAGTGAGCTTTACCAAAACCAAACCTTACTTACCCGATAGCATTGACGTAATTGCTGTTGGAAATTTACCCAATGAGTTACCCCGCGATGCCAGCCGTTATTTTGGTGAACAACTCATGAAACATGTATTACCCGATTTACTCAGCTCAGGTAGTAATATGATTGAAAGGGCTACTATTTTAAAGAATGGGCAACTAACACAAGCCTTTTCCTATTTATCTGATTATGCAGCCGGGTAAATTTTATTTAAAGAAACTGATAATAATCTTTTAATAATGCCGTAAAAGGTTCACTGTATGCATTATTGAGTTCTTTGATTGTTAACATTTCTTCTAACAAAGTAGGGGTTGGTGCTTTCGAAAAAATACAGATGGTTCTAAAAATATGGTGTTTAGGACTGGGTTTTACATCTAATTTATATTCTAAATAAAAATTATTTTGATGTGCCATTGCAATAAATGATGTGGTGCGCTGATAGGGCAAAAGCAATGCAAACCTTCCTTGTTGATTTAAAAATTGATTGCAAATGGGAAGTAAATCCTGCAGCCGAAGTTGTTCACTATGCATGGCTATGTTTTTGTTAACCTGTGGGCTTTTCAGGCTTTTTTCATAAAAAGGTGGATTACAAACCAGCCATTCATAAGTGGTTGCCGGTTGTAACTGTATTACATTACCTTTTATAACTGTTAAGCGTTGGTACCATGGCGATGTTGAAAAATTTTCTTTTGCCTGCATGGCTGCACCTTCATCTATTTCATAGGCATGAATAATTGCCTCATTTTTTTGCGCAATCATTAAACTCAACAGTCCTGTTCCAGTTCCAATATCGGCAATAGTTTTAGCCGGATTATTCGATATATATTGTGCCATAAAAGCCCCAAACAGGCAGGCATCGGTACATGTCTTCATGGCACATTTATCTTGTGCAATTCGAAATTGTTTAAATGAAAAATAGGAATTAGACATAATTTGAATAGGAGATAGCTATCAATAAAAGATAGGATATATTGGTATCATTTCTTGGAAAGCTTTTTGCACAAATTGCCTGGTAGGGTTGCAGGTACAGATGGGTTGGGTGAAATAAAACATCATGAATAGCATTTTAATTCAATATACGATAAATTTTAAGATTTGGCCGCATTGCATAAAAAAATCTCATTGTAGGTGAAGCAATGAGATTTTTTTTTGATGAAAATTGGTGTAAGATTTATTTTTCTGCAACTAAACCTGCTTTTAAATATTCATTGTTTAGGCGAGCAATATTAGTGAGCGAAATTTCTTTCGGGCAGGCAGCTTCGCAGGCACCTGTATTGGTGCAGGAACCAAAACCCTCTTTATCCATTTGTGTAATCATATTGATTACACGATGATGGCGTTCAGGATCTCCTTGCGGTAAAAGCGCCAAATGCGATACTTTGGCTGAAACAAACAGCATAGCACTGCTGTTTTTGCACGCAGCCACACAAGCACCGCAGCCAATACACATGGCGGCGGCAAAGGCATTATCAGCATTATCTTTATCTACTAATATTGCATTCCCGTCTACTGCATTCCCGGTATTCACTGAAATGTATCCACCGGCCTGTATAATTCTGTCGAATGCAGAACGGTCAACCATTAAGTCTTTAATTACAGGAAAAGCATTGGCTCTCCAAGGCTCTACTACAATTGTGTCTTCATTTTGAAAGGCACGCATGTGCAATTGGCAGGTAGTATTGGCCTGCCACGGACCATGTGGTTTACCATTAATATACATTGAACACATACCACAAATACCTTCGCGACAATCATGGTCAAATGCAATCGGGTCTTCACCTGCCCGAATCAGTTGTTCGTTCAGTACATCAAACATTTCCAAAAAACTCATTTCCGAAGAAATGTTTTCTACCCGATACATTTTAAAACTACCCTTTGCATTTTTGTCTTTTTGTTTCCAAACTTTTAAGTTCAGATTCATGGTATAGTGTTCCATATAAAAAAATTAAAATCTTAAAAAAATAGGATTCAGTTATTTATTTGTAATTTCTTTGGGTGGGTTTAATTACATCGTACTGTAAAGGTTCTTTGTGTAATTCCCAGTTGTGTTCACCTTTGTATTCCCAGGCAGCTACATACATATAATTCGCATCATCTCTTAATGCTTCACCATCGGGTGTTTGGTATTCTTCCCTGAAATGTCCGCCACAACTTTCATTTCTGTTTAATGCATCTATGCACATTAATTCACCTAATTCAATAAAATCGGCAACGCGGCCCGCCTTATCTAATTCTGTATTCAGTTCATTAATGCCGCCGGGTATTTTAACGTCACTCCAAAATTCTTTTTTGAGCTGTTGTATTTCGGTAATGGCTTGTTGTAAACCATTGGCATTTCTGGCCATACCACATTTGTCCCACATAATTTTACCGAGGCGTTTATGAAAACTTTCTACAGTTTGTGTACCCTGAATACTCATCAGGCTTTCTAATCTTTCCTGTACCTTTTTTTCTGCGGTTTGAAAAGCTTCATGATTGGTTGAAATAGGTTTGTTGTAAATTTCGTCTGCCAGATAGTTTCCAATGGTGTAGGGTATTACAAAATAACCATCGGCAAGGCCCTGCATTAAGGCACTGGCACCTAAGCGGTTGGCACCGTGATCAGAGAAGTTAGCTTCACCCAATGCATATAATCCTTTTACAGTAGTCATTAATTCATAATCAACCCACAAGCCACCCATGGTATAGTGTACTGCAGGGTAGATGCGCATGGGAACTTCATAAGGATTTTCGCCGGTAATTTTTTCATACATATCGAAAAGATTACCATATTTTTCTTTTACTACCTGTTTGCCGAGTGATATAATTTGCTCTTTTGAAGGATTATCGATACCGTGAATACCTGCTTCTGTTGTACCATATCTTTCAAAAGCGGCACTAAAGTCAAGATAAACTGCTTGTTTAGAAGAGCCTACACCGTATCCTTCATCACATCTTTCTTTTGCAGCTCTGGAAGCCACATCACGAGGTACCAGATTACCAAATGCAGGATATCTTCTTTCTAAATAATAATCTCTTTCTTCTTCAGGTATCTGGCTGGCTTTACGCGTATCTCCTTTTTGTTTGGGAACCCATATACGGCCATCATTTCTTAATGATTCGCTCATTAAGGTTAATTTACTTTGATGATCGCCGGTTACGGGAATACAGGTAGGATGTATTTGTGTAAAACAGGGATTGCCAAATAATGCGCCATTTTTATGCGCTTTCCAGGCGGCAGTTACATTGCTACCCATTGCGTTGGTCGACAAATAAAACACGTTACCATAACCTCCACTACACAATAGTACCGCATGGCCGAAATGTCTTTCTAATTTTCCGGAAATCAAATCTCTTGCAATAATACCTCTTGCTTTCCCATCAATTACCACAATTTCCTGCATTTCATGGCGGGCATACATTTTTACATTGCCCAATGCCACCTGGCGTTCTAAAGCCTGATAGGCACCAATGAGTAATTGCTGACCGGTTTGCCCTGCAGCGTAAAAAGTTCTTTGTACTTGCACACCGCCAAATGAACGGTTGCTTAACACACCACCATATTCCCTGGCAAAGGGTACGCCTTGTGCCACACACTGATCAATAATATTGGCACTTACTTCGGCAAGGCGGTATACGTTGGCTTCTCGGCTGCGGTAATCGCCACCTTTTACAGTATCATAAAATAAACGAAAAACACTGTCACCATCATTTTGGTAATTCTTGGCCGCATTAATTCCACCCTGTGCAGCAATAGAATGTGCTCTACGCGGACTATCTTGAAAGCAGAAAGCTTTTACTTTATAACCCAATTCGCCCAAACTGGCAGCAGCACTGGCTCCGGCTAAACCGGTACCTACTACAATAATTTCTAACTTCCGTTTGTTGGCGGGGTTTACCAATTTGCAATGTCCTTTATAATCGGTCCATTTATGTTCTAAAGCGCCGGCAGGAATTTTTGATTCTAACATGGTACTACTTTTTTGTAGATTAAAATTGGTATTTTTTATAAAGGAAAACTTCTTTTGTTGAATGAAGCGGTTCCTTTTTGCTATTATATTTTTTCAATCAGCTAATTAAATGAAAATAAAAACTAATTGGCATCAATGCGAAAATGGCAGGAATCACAATGGCAAAACCATACCCAAATGAAGTGAGCATTTGCTGGTATCTTTTATTGTGTACACCTAAAGTTTTAAATGCACTTTGAAAGCCATGTGCTAAGTGGTAACCTAAGCTAATGCAGCAAATTACATAGAATATAACTACCCATAACTGCGAAAAAGTATCACGCATGAGTGCATATAAATTATGCACCTGCAACCCATTGGGCAGTGTTACTTCTTCTACACCGGTAAATCTGGAGGGTATCCAAAACTGTTTCCAGTGTACGATAAAAAACAATAAAAGTATGGTTCCTAAAATAGCCATACTGCGGCTGTACCACTTACTACCTCGGTTACCATATGCAATGGCATAACCTACTTTACGTTTACTACGGTTACCCGCTTCTAAAACATAACCCTGAATAATGTGGAGAAATATAAAAATGAACAAACCAATTTCTAAAATTCGGGGTACAATATTGCTACCCATAAAATTAGCTGCTCGGTTAAACATAATACCGCCATCATCTGCCCAAATACAGGCATTTAAACCGGCATGCACTACTAAAAACAAAATCAGGAAAACCCCTGTTAAACCCATTACTAATTTTTTTCCTACCGAAGAGGTAAACACTTGCTTCCAGGTCATATAGCAGAATTGAAGTTGAAAAAAAAATCTTTGCAAAAATACAATTCACAGCAATGCTATAACAAAATGATTTTTTTATTTTTTGCAAAATGCATTTATTCAAATAACAGTATTTGTTGGTATTTGTTGATGTATAGAAGCGAAGAATACCATTTTTACTGCATTTTAATGATGTAAACACAACCTTTGTTTAACAATTTGAAATTTTATTTGCTTTGAAAAAAATATGCCCGGCTTTATTGTAGTAATTTAAATTCAGTTCATTGTTGAATTATTGCGCTCATCCTTATTAATATACGCTGAACCAATAATTTGAAAAAATGTGAAATAACACATTACATTTGGTTTATGATAAAATTGCTCACCATTATCTGGAACAGTTTTAAAATGGCTCTTCAGGAATTAAGGGTAAATAAGTTGCGTACTTTTTTGTCGTTATTCGGTATCACCATCGGTATTTTTTGCATTATTGGCGTATTGGCTACGGTAGATAGTTTAAAACGAAAGGTAAAAGGGGAGGTGCAAACCTTGGGTAATAATACTATTTATATTGATAAATGGGAATATGGCGGGGGCGGAGAGTACCCCTGGTGGAAGTTCGTAAAACGGCCAACTCCAACTTATGATGAAATGAAGTTTATTCAGGCTAAAAGCGAGTTGGCTGATGCAATGGCATTTTTTGCCTCGCAAAATGCAACTTTATCGTATGGTGACAATAGTTTAACCAATACAAACATTTACAGTGTTACAGAAGATTTTAATAAAATACAATCTATTAACGTTGCGGTTGGACGTTACATTAGCGATTACGATTTTACCTATGGCACCAATGCCACAGTAATTGGCAATAAAGTAGCTGAAGAATTGTTTGGCAATGCTGAAAAAGCAATTGGTAAAGAAATAGATTTTAACCACCACAAAGCCATCATTGTAGGTGTGCTGGAAAAGCAGGGCAATAGTTTATTGGGCGGATTTAATTATGATGATTGTATTTTATTACCTTATCGATATTTTGCTTCTATTTACAATATTAAACAAAGCAGCCCTTTTATTATGGTGCAGGCAAAAAACAATATTGCTACAGCCAGTTTATCTGATGAGTTGAAGGGCATTATGCGGCAACAACGGAAGTTAAGTCCGCAGCAGGAAGATAATTTTGCTTTGAATGATGTGAATTTGTTGGGTAATTCTTTAAACGGATTGTTTGGTTCGTTGAATTTGGGCGGATGGGCTATAGCCGGTTTAAGTTTATTGGTGGGCGCTTTTGGTGTAGCCAATATTATGTTTGTAACCGTTCGGGAACGTACCAGCCAAATTGGATTAAAAAAAGCCATTGGTGCCAAAAAACGCACTATTTTAACCGAATTTTTGTTAGAAAGTGCATTTTTATGTGTGATTGGCGGATTACTCGGTTTGTTTTTGGTTTGGATACTTACCATGGCACTGAGTAAGGTGTTACCTTTTCCTATTTTTATAGCACCCAACATCATTGTATTGGCATTGAGTATTTGTATTGTATTGGGAATTTTATCGGGTATTATTCCGGCCTCTATTGCCGCAAAAATGGATCCTGTTGTGGCCATACGAAGCAAATAGCCTGTACTTTTGCCAAAATTTTTATCTGTGTCTGTTTCTATTTTAGCTATTGAATCTTCCTGCGATGAAACCTCAGCCGCAGTTTGTACTGATGGAATTATTCTGTCTAATTTTATTGCCAATCAATCCATACATGCACAATATGGTGGCGTGGTTCCTGAATTGGCCAGCCGTGCACACATGCAAAATATTGTACCTGTTGTAGAAGCTTCATTGAAAAAAGCGCAAATACAGTTAGCTGACATCGATGCCATTGCATTTACACAGGCGCCGGGTTTATTGGGTAGTTTGCTGGTAGGTGCCCAATTTGCCAAATCGCTGGCATTGGGTTTAAATAAACCGTTAATTGCAGTACACCATATGCAGGCGCATGTTCTGGCCAATTTAATTGGTGAAAGAAAACCGGGTTTTCCATTTTTATGTTTAACGGTAAGTGGGGGACATACACAAATTGTGTTGGCGCATAGCCCTTTGCATTTAGAAGTGTTAGGTGAAACCATTGATGATGCAGCGGGCGAAGCCTTTGATAAAACCGCCAAATTATTAGGCCTGCCCTATCCCGGCGGTCCTTTGGTAGATAAACATGCGCAAACCGGTAATGCAACCGCTTTTAAGTTTGCCGAACCACAGGTGCCCGGCCTCAATTTTTCTTTTAGCGGGTTAAAAACATCCGTTCTTTATTTTCTGCAGAAGCAGTCACCTGAATTTGTTGCCAATCATTTGAACGATTTATGTGCTTCTATTCAGGCTACTATTATTAAAATATTATTACAAAAATTGAAATTAGCAGCTCACCAAACCGGCATCAGGCAATTATGCATAGCTGGCGGTGTTAGTGCCAATAAAGGCCTGCGTACTGCATTTGAAATGATGGGAAAACAAAACGGGTGGGATACTTTTATACCGGCATTTGAATATTGTACCGATAATGCAGGCATGATTGCTATAACTGCCTATTACAAATTTCTGGCAGAACAGTTTTCCGATTTAAGTGTTTCTCCATCGGCCCGGGCAAACTGGTAAATGAAAATATTTTTAAAGAAAATAAAAAAATATTTTTTGTTAACTAAAAAAATTAGTATTTTGCGGCTAAAATCATTAGTTTATGAGTTTTGCCGGAAAAAATTTAAGATACCTCCGCAAATTAAGAGGCTATACTCAGGAAGAATTTGCACAGAAATTAGGTGTAAAACGTTCCTTAATTGGTGCATATGAAGAAGAAAGAGCCGAACCAAAATTAGAAGTGCTGGAAGATGTAGCACAATTGTTTAAACTAAGTTTGGATGAATTACTCTTAAAAGAATTATCCGCTGCAAAAGGAAGCAGTTATCTGGAGCAAAGAAGAAAATTAAAAATGGCATCCTCGGGTTCTGCTATCATCTCTTTTGTTCCGGTAAAAGCTGCAGCCGGTTATTTAGCCGGTTATGCAGATACCGATTTTTTAGACGAACTCAACACGTTTACCCTACCCATGCTGGCGCCCGGCCAATATCGTGCATTTGAAATAATTGGTGATAGTATGTTGCCTACACCCAGCGGCAGTGTAATTGTTGGGGAAAAAGTAGAGGATATTGAAGAAGTAAAATCCAGCAATACTTATGTGGTACTGTCTAAACAAGATGGTATTGTTTACAAAAGAATTTTAAAAAATAACCGTGCCAAAAATAAATTAACGCTGGTGAGCGATAATCCAATATATGAACCCTATGCAGTAGCTACGGATGATATTCTGGAAGTATGGAAAGCATTGTTTATTTTACAAAAAGCCAATACAGTGCAGCGCTGGGATGTAAATCAGTTGGCAGGTATGGTGAATAATTTACAGGCACAGGTTTCTACTTTAAAAAAGAAACTGAATTAGGCTTGGATATTGGATAATGATGGATGATTTTTATGAATGAAAGAAGCTGTTCTTTTTAGAACGGCTTTTTTATTTGTATTTGTTACATCACTCATTATTTGCCATTCATCCTAAAATTGTACTCTGCGCTTTTCATTTCTATTTAGTTTTGGAGTGAAGGAGTATGAACCCATGCAAGGAAAAATTACATTATTCTTATTTTTATTGTTCATCAATTTTACCATTCAGGCACAGGTAAAACAGGTAAAGGCATTTAGAACGCAACATTCCATAAAAATTGACGGTATTTTAAATGAACCGGAATGGACTGCAGCAGAGGCAGCCACCAATTTTATTATTACACAACCAGAATTTGGGTTGCCTGCATCTAAAAATACAGTTGTAAAAATTATATACGATAATTCGGCTATTTATATTGCTGCATATTTGTATGATGATCCAAAACTGATAAGAAGACAATTCACCTTACGGGATGGAGAACAAAGGCAGGATGTGGATGTATTTGCAGTTTCTTTTGATACCTATCATGATGGCCAAAATGCATTCATGTTTAGTGTAACGGCTGCTAATGTGCAAAGTGACGCGAAGCTTTCAGGAAACAATACTTTCAATAATGGGGTGGATTACAATTGGGATGCTGTTTGGGATAGCCATGTAAGTATTGTTGCTGATGGCTGGATTGTAGAAATGAAAATTCCATACATGAGTCTTCGTTTTGCAAAGAAAGAGGTACAGGAATGGGGTATTAATTTTTACCGGTCTATTCGCCGGCTGAATGAATCCAGTTATTGGAATAAAGTAAGTCCAACCGTTTCCGGATTAGTGAATCAATTTGGATTATTAACCGGATTAGAAAGTTTAGAACCCCCGTTGCGGTTGTCGTTTCTGCCTTACATTTCTGCAGGTTACAGCACTGTGCCCACTGCTACCGGTACTATTCAAAATGCCATTCATAATGGCGGAATGGATGTAAAATATGGTGTGAATGAAAGCTTTACTTTAGATATGACTTTGGTACCCGATTTTGGACAAACATTGAGTGATAATGTGATATTGAATCTCTCTCCTTATGAAGTTCAGTTTGCAGAAAACCGCCCCTTTTTTACTGAAGGAACCGAATTGTTTAATAAAGCAGGGATTTTTTATTCCCGCAGGGTTGGGAAAACGCCCAGATTGTATGATAGTATTAATCAGTTGGCAACAGATAGCGGATATACCATTCTTCAAAATCCATCTTTAACACAATTATACAATGCTACAAAATTCTCCGGCAGAACCAGGCATAATTTAGGCATTGGAATTTTCAATGGCATAACAGCACCCATGTATGCCGGCTTGAAAGATAAGAGTGGGCAGTTACACCGTATTGAAACGGAACCATTATCAAATTATAATATTATTGTTTTAGATCAGGCTTTGGCCAATAGAAGCAGTATTACTTTTACCAATGCCAATGTATTGAGGCGTGGCGGCGATAAAATGGCCAATGTAAGCGTGGTAGATTTTAGTTTATTTGATAAAGAGAACAAATATAATCTGCAGTCGAAGGCTGCTTTTAGCACGGTGGGCGGCCTCTTTGCGCACAATGGGTTTAAATTAAAAAATAGTTTTGGTAAAGTAAGTGGTTTGTGGCAATGGAATATTATGAATAATATTGAAAGCGATCAATACGATCCAAACGATTTAGGATTTTTGAAAGCACCCAACGAAGTAAGTTATTTTGGCTCTGTTTCCTATAATCAATACAAACCCGGTAAGCGTTACAACTTTAAAGTTTATCGGTTTAGCATTAATTATCAAAACCTCTATAAACCCTATGCCTTCAGCAGTTTGAATTACAATGCCAGTTTCTTAAAAGTATTTAAGAATTTTTATGATATTTCATTAGAAGTGTCGGGTAGCCCAATTTGGAGTAACGACTATTTTGAACTGAGAATGCCGGGTACCAAACTCAAAAGAGTACCTTATGCTTTTGCAGGCATTTTCGGTAGTTCAGATAGTAGAAGAAAATTCTTTTTTAACTATGGAGTTGGTTATGCCTCTGCATACGATTATAAAGATGCCATTCCTTACTCAGTAGTAAGCGGTGGAATTAGATACCGTTTCAACAATCAGTTTACGCTTAGTTTAAACAGTAAAAAAGAATTTGATGCAGGTGAATTTGGCTGGTCGCATTTTGATGTCGTTACCAATGCACCTGTAATTGGGCAACGCAGGGTAGAGCGTATGGATAATGTATTGAATGTAATTTATAATTTTCAGGCAAGAATGAATTTGATTGTTAGGGTTAGGCATTATTGGAGTAAAGTGCATTATGTAAAAATGTTTAATGTAAATAATGAAGGATATTTTCAGGATTTAGAACGGCCACTTGAACCCGGCTACGATGATAATTTTAATGCATTGAATGTAGATGCTTTTTATACCTGGGATTTTCGGTTAGGAAGTCGTTTAATTGTTGCCTGGAAAAATGCAATTGGACCTGATGTAACCATTGATGGAACACAATACAATAAATACATTAATAATTTAGTACAATCATTTTCATCGCCACTCAGTAACCAAATTTCCGCAAAGTTTATTTATTTTATTGATTACAACCAGTTGAAAAAAAACAGATTAATACAAATGTAAGGCAGTTCTAAATGTATTGCAGTGCGCCTCAATAATGGTGCGAATGTGGGGTGAATATCCGCCACCCATTGCTACAACAACGGGAATGCCTTGTTGTTTCAGTGTGTAAAATACCATTTCATCTCTTTTTTTGCAACCTGGTATGCTGATGTTCAATTTTCCAAATTTATCAGTAGCCAGTACATCAACGCCTGAAAGATAAAATGCAAAATCGGGTTTTACTGTTGGCAACAAAAACTCCAATGCTTCATACAATTGTTTCAAATAAATTGTATCATCCACTCCATCTGCCAAAGGCAAATCAATATCTGAAATTTCTTTGTTGAATGGATAATTGTGCGCTCCATGCATGCTAAATGTAAATACTTCGGGATGGTTATTAAAAATTGATGCCGTTCCATTCCCCTGATGCACGTCCACGTCTATTATTAAAATTTGGTTGGCTAATTTTTGTTGTAATAAATAATGGGCAGCAACGGCAAAATCGTTCAACAAACAAAAGCCTTCTCCATGATCTTTAAAAGCATGATGCGTACCGCCGGCCACATTGAGTGAAACCCCATTTTTTAGTGCAGCATGGCAACAGGAAACGGTGCCTTGTGTTATTATCCATTCTCTTTTAGTTAAAGCAGGCGATTGCGGAAACCCTATTTTTCTTTGCTCTGCAGCAGTTAGTGTTTGCGTTTTCAATTTTTGAAGATAGGCCGCATCATGGGTTAATAAAACAATTTCATCATCTATCTCATCCGGATAAAATAAATTTTCTTTGCTAATAGTACCTTCATGCATTAACTGTGCCGGTATTAATTCATATTTTTCCATTGGGAAGCGATGACCCACAGGTAATGCATGTGCATATAATGGATGAAAAGCAATTTGTATCATGCTATAGGAATAATTTGTTGATTGGCGATGGCAAATACCTTTTCTTTTTTGCCGGGCTTAACAACAGCAACACCAGTAAAATTACTGAATGCAGGAAGGATGGCATGTTGTTTACCAAAATAAAAACAGGGTAATTTAATATGTTGCTTTCCAGTAATTTTTACACGTACACCCGGATGAATATGTCCTGAAATGATATAAGCATTTTTGTATTTTTCCGGAATTATATCTGCCATATCATGCATTAATAAAAATGGTGCTTTGTATAACCATTCGTTATGTAATATAATACCTGCATCGGCATACCATTGTTCCGGCAGCACATCATGATTACTTTTAATTAAATGAAATGGAATGTTTCCAAAATCAGATTTCCACTTAAAAAAATGCGCCGCATCTTCATTATTTTTTTTGTGCAATAAATCGCCAACTACCATAATTGCTTTGGGTTGAAAAACAGCGATAGCATGAAACAGCCGATACATATCTTCTTTAAACAAAGCTTCCGGAACCGGAATGCCATTTTCTTTAAAATGCCCGGTTTTGCCAATGTGTACATCAGAAAGAATGAGAGTTGCTTCTTCCTTCCAAAACATACATTTTTCTGATGATAACCATAGGTGCTGATCAAGTAATTGAAATAAATATGGCGCCTGCATAGGAACAAATGTATCAACAAATGCCATAATTTTATGTAACTAAATTTTGCTGTATAAAAGGGGTGTATTATATTTATTGCAACAAAAAAAATAATATGATGACCGACACTCAACTGCAACCAGACATGCCAATGGCGCCTAAATATGGCAGCTTGAAGGTATTAACTATTTTAACTTTTATTGGGAGTGGTATTGCTATTTTATCCGGCATATACCAATACATCAACGCCGAAAAAAGTTTAGCGGCGATGGAGAAATTAATGAATAGCCCCGATTTTGCCAAACTACCCGATTTTGCCAAAAGTTTTTACTCTCCTGAAGCAATGGAGTTAATGCGAAAAGCAGCTACCAACAAGTTGCCCATTTTGGTAGTTACCCTAATTGGTGCTATATTATGTATTTTAGGTGCAATAGATATGCGTAAGCTGAAAATGCAGGGCTACTATATGTGGCTAATTGGTGAACTTTTCCCGGTAATTGCTACCGTTATTTTATTAGGAATGGCTTCTATTAGCGGTTGGACTGCTTATTTTGGATATGCTTTTTTATTGTTATTCATTATTTTATACACTACCCAACGCAAATACCTGATTTATTAATAGTTGATTGGATGCAGCAACAGTTGTTATTGTAAAAGCTGTTGCTGTATTTTTTTTATTCGGTATTCTAATTTTTCTGAGGATAAATGGTTGAGGCTTAACCCATCGGCAATAATAGGAATACTAAAGGGTGTATATTGTTTGGGTTGTGTTATAATAATATTGGATTGTTGAATTCTTTGCAATGCCGTTCTTAACCTTACTTCTTCCATTTGCTTTTCAAAAACCTCTTTGTAAGCTTGTTGTAATAATACATTTTGAGGATCATCTTCATTCAATACTTTAAATAACAGTGAAGCAGAAGCCTGCAAATACTTGGTTTTTTTATTTTGTCCCGGATATCCCTGAAAAATCAATCCGCCTATTACAGCAATATCTCTAAATGCTCTTGCTGCCATTTCACTGGCATTCACACTTTTTTGCAAGTCGTTTAAGAGTTCATCGGTAGTAAATAAAGCTTGAATAGTTTGAGCATTCAGCTCAATTGGTTCATCGCACATTAATTCAAATCCATAGTCATTCATGGCGATAGAAAATGAAATGGGTGTTTTTTGTGAAAGTCGGTATGCCATTATTGCGCTCATGGCTTCATGAGCCAACCTTCCTTCGAAAGGATATACCAAAATATGGAAACTTTTTTTCTCCTGAATTAATTCAACCAATATTTCCTGTATTTGTGGAATAACGGATAGCTGTTGCTGTAGTTGAAATAATGGTTGCAAAGCTTTCATTTCCTCCCTATTGCTAAGGCATCTGCGCATGTTTGTCGCAGTTGTTCCCCTAAATTGGCAGAGAGCGACATTCAGCCACCCATCCAACTGGGTATAATGGTGTTGGTAGCATTTAATTTTTTAACCCATACCGCCATATCTTTTATCATTACGAGTATTACATTTTTCCCGGCCAATACAAAACTATCGCCCACCTTTAGGCGATTGATGAACCATTCTTCAATTACACCTAAATAGCCTCCATGCATCTATTTTACTTTTAGCATGGCATCACTCACAATGGTGCCAATATGCATTCTGTGCTGCAGGGCTGTTTTTTTGTGTTTAATGACATATTTTCCTTCTTCATCCTGTTCTAATTTTTTAAAAGCGTCGTATTCATGAAATGCATTACCGCCATTGGTTAAATATAGTGGTATATTGTTCCATTCGTCAATGGATAACTGTTGGTAACAATACGTTTGTTTTATTTCATTCAATAATTCATCTGCATAAAAACCTGCTCCAATAGCCGGGGTGCATAGGTCTTGTACCAAAACATCATAACACAATAGCAATGGATGTTAGGTTTTCCAAAATATTTTTTTGTATGCATTGTCTTAATGCTGCTAATTCAGCTAACTCTAACGAATGGGTAGGTAAAAAATAAATTTTTGCAGCTGCACCAGGTTGGTGCCCGCTTCTTTCTGCACATTGCATAAAACGGGCAATTCCTTTTGGTGAGCCAATTTGAATAACAGTATCTACCGGTTTAAAATCAACTCTCAAATCTAAACTTGCCGTGCATACAACAGCTTTTAATTTTTGTTGGTGTAAAGCTTCTTCAACCCAAACCCTTAATTCTTTTTCAATACTGCCATGATGTATGGCGATAGCTCCTGACAGATGTGGGGCAGTTTCTAAAATGGTTTGATACCATATTTCCATCATCCCTCTTTGTATTAATAAAAATAAGCGTAGAATTACTTTGCTCAATAATGGGAATAATTATGTGTACTAATTTCAATCCCAGATGACCCGCCCAGGGATAGCGTTCTACTTCATCTGGAATAATTGCATGAATATGAATTTTTTTGCTTTGTTGCGCTTGTATAATGCTGCCCGTTTTTTTGAGTGGTAGTAGTAAAACATTTTTGGCTTCTTCCAAATTACCAATAGTGGCACTGATCCCCCAAATACAAATATTTTTGTTTATTTTAATTTTTGATTGTGCCTTGTGTAAGGCAACTAACCTTGATAGGGCCAATTCAACCTGAACCCCTCTTTTATTGCTCAACAATTCATGCCATTCATCTACAGAAATAATTTGTAATGTTTTAAAATATTGTGTGTGTTGTGTATGCGAAAGTAATAAGTGCAGACTTTTGGGTGTTATCAATAAAATTTCCGGTAATTGTTTTTTTGTTGTAATCGTTCTTGTGTGGTGGTATCTCCGGTTCTAATACCAACTTGCCAAGGTATTTGTAAAGAATCTAATGTATTCTCCATGGCACGGGCTAAATCTTTTACCAATGCTTTTAAAGGGGTTATCCAAAGTAATTGCTGTCCGTTGTTGCGTTTTGTATGAAATTCATTCGGATGCTGATCAATGAATTGAATCAATGCTCCTAAAAAAATTGCAAATGTTTTACCCATTCCTGTCGGTGCATTTACTAAACCGCTTTCACCATTATTAATGGCATCCCATGTCATTTCCTGAAATGGGAAAGGCTTTTGATGATTGCTTTTAAAATATTCAGCAATTAGTGTATAACCTATTGATTTTTTCCTGTTCATTATTCTATTGAAAAGATAGGGTGTTTTTTATACAATAATATTAAGGTAATTGTGTAAAAAGTCATTATTTCTTTTTCATTACTAATTTACTTTCGCTGATAAAATGATTTATAAATAAAATGTATGTAAAAATAAATTGTTTATATTTAATTTTTTTAATGTCATGGTTAGACTTTTTTTGGCTTACAAAGTTTTTAAATATTCAATAATAGCTTTTCTGTCTGCATCAGATAAATCATCGCCGAAATTATGACCATAATTACCATAACCCGGCTGAGTAGTGTTGTACACTTTTCTGCCACCGGCGTTTTTATGTGCTGTATAATTCCATCCAACCGTGGAATAATTGTAAGAGGGTTTTCTAAAATCTCTGCTCCAGTATGTAGGCCGCTTCTTACTATTGAGTACACCTTCTAATGTAGGCACAGAACCATTATGGAAATAGGGGGCCGTTATCCATATCCCATCTAATGGCGGTGCAATGTATCCATTGTAAGGAACCAGCTTTGCAGGATGATTACTAGTTGCAAACCAACTTTCATTAAACCACTGAATAAACTGTGGATTTTGTTGATTTGTTTTAAAAAGCAGTGAATCTGTTCCAATTATTTTTTCAGGAATAAGCAAGTTAGGGTAGTAGCCATTGGGCCCATAAGTACCATGACATTTGCTGCATTTGGTAGTAAATAAAAGTTCGCCCTCCATGGCCAATTCCCGATTAATGGGTTTTGTATATTTAGGTGGTTCAATAGATTGTATATATGCCAACACATCTGCAAAATGTTTGTACACTTCAGCAGTTTCAGTAGTATCTTTTACGGTTAAAATATTACTCAGCATTAAAAATTTACCAAAATCGCCACGGCCAAAACCTGTATAAAACATGGCATTTTTCTTTTTCAATAACCACCAGGCTGGTGCATCGGTGGGTACCACTTCATCGGGAACAGTTAATAAATTACTATCGCTCCATTGTAGGGTAACCGGATTGCGATGTGCTACTAACAACATCGCTAATCTATCGGCTGCATTTACACCTCTTACTTCCGTTTGTAAGTTGGGATAAATAGCTTTAAAAGATTGTACAATGGCTTTACTTCCTTCAAATTGTTTAGGTGCAATTGCTTTTAAAAATTTGAATGTAGTATTGGTTAGAATGGTATTTTGTTTTTTAGTATTGCTAAAATCAATAAAACTATTTCCTAAACCCACGTACAGGTGTTTGTCGAAAACCTGAGCATGGCATTGCAGGCAGTTAGGCACAACAATATCAATTCCCTGTTCATTTTTAATAACATTAAAGCTAAAGGGAACATTTGCATTTTTCCCGGTACGTTTCAGGTAATTATCCTTGTCTTTTCCGGCAATAATTCTGTAAAATTTATACGGAAACCCGCTGCTAACATAATTGCCTGTAATTAGATATTCGTAACCTTCTTGTGCATTGCCCAGCTGCTGTTGCTGGGGTGGTATAGGCTCGGGCTGTGGGGTTGTATCATCATCACGTTTCGTTATTGTGGCAGATAAGGTAATAAACGCCAGAATACACAAAATTCCTATGGTTTGTTTCCGATACATGCCGAATAGATTTGCTGAACTAAATTAAGTAACAAGTCTATTAGCATTTTGTTAAGTCCGTTATACGGAAGTATTGCTTTCTTTTTTGTTCAACAAATAATCAATCCATTTGTCAACCAGGTTTTCAGCTTTTGTTCCGGCTTTAAGTAACCACTTTTCAACATTTTGTTGAATGGCCGGAATGCCCAGTAAAGTAATTAAGATATTTCCTTTTTTGAGTATGGGATATTTTTTGAAAATTGTGTTTTTAATCAATACCGGATATTGTTCCTGCAGTATTTCCCATTTAAATGCAATGGTTGATTCCATTTCTTTTTTTTGTTGCTTTAATTGATGAATGGCTTCATTTAATTCAGATAAATTGCGGATGCTTGTTGGCTGTGGCATAATTTTTTTTTGAATGAATCAATAGAAATAACTGTATTGGGCTACATTATTTAATCGTCTAAATCGATGGTTTGTTGTTGTATAATAATTTTAATAAAAGGATTGATGCACAACTGTTTCCTGAAAAGCGTAATCAGTACAATTAAAATTGAAAAAATAATGGTGGTAATGGCAAAGCCCGCCGGAATATTTTGTAACAAGGCACCCATCCAAAAGCTAAATGCAAATCCAGCAAACAACAACAAACCAAAAAATAAAAATACAAAAATCAGCATCCAAAGCAAAAGGCCACCAATGGTTGCATTTTTTTTTATTAATTCTAATTTAAAGATTTTTATTTGTATGTTCACATAATCCTGCAACACTTTTTTGGCATCTTCAAAAAATTCGAATAAAGTAGTTGTATTGGTATCCATCATTTTTTTGTTTAAAGTTAACTCATTTTAGCTTAAAAGCTTATTAATATAACTGCTTTCTATATACTGCAAATAGCAGATTGCAGGTATTTGTATTAGCGTAATTAGTCAACCCTCAAAAAGTAATTTTC
>JABAOF010007209.1_pt3 | contig 95568 bp, 87 predicted proteins | sample 7062171 | NCBI WGS metagenome assembly JABAOF01 (sample SAMN14538628, study PRJNA623070) | marine sediment metagenome | biome: marine biome [ENVO:00000428]; feature: marine pelagic biome [ENVO:01000023]; material: deep marine sediment [ENVO:00002113] | place: India: Gulf of Khambhat ...
CCGGTAACGGCCCGGGGGTTCTCGATCCCCATCCTGCCGAGCACGTCGAAGGACTCGATGATGCCGAGGACCGTTCCCAGTATCCCCAGGAGCGGAGCGAGGGTGATGATCGTATCCAGGACCGTCATCCCCCGTTTCATGCGTTCGATCTCCGTCCTGGCCGCGACTTCGAGGCTCTCCCGCACCCCGTATTCCCTTCCCCGCAGCCCTTCCATGAGGACCCTCGCCCCCACGTCGCAGGAGCCGTTGGATGCCTCGAGCGCCCCCGCAAAGTCCCCCGCTTCGGCCCGGCGCAGAATTTCCTCTATCACGCGCCCGTCCCTTTTCCGCCGCTCCGCCACCCAGAAGAGCGTCCGCTCGATGATGAGGGTAACGGCGCAAATGGAGCAGAGAAGGAGGGGCCACATGAGGGGACCGCCCTTTGAAAAGAGTGTCACCATTTCTCCACCTCACTGCCATGCGTGCTTCCCGGCCGGGTCATATCGCCGCTCTGACCCCGATGTAGCCGGATATTCCTTCCGTCCCGAACCCCCGTATCTCCTCGTAGTCCCTGTCGAAGAGGTTGTCCACCCGGGAAAAAACCGTGATCCCCCTGCCCAGCTCGTAGGACGCGGCAAGGTGGACGAGGGTATACCCGCCCAGTAGAATTCTCCTCGAGGAGAAGGTGACGGGGTCTACCGATATGTCGTAGCGCTTCCCCGTGTGGGAAAGGGTAAGGTTCAGGTTCCCCCTGTTTTGGATGCTGCAATCAAGGGACAGGTGGTACCGGTTCCTGGCCCGCCGCAAGAGGACCTCGTTGGAATCGGTGTCCCGCGCGTCGGTGTAGGTGTACTGGCCAGACAGGGTGAAGGGCCGGAAAAGGCCCAGCGTCGATACGACCTCCACGCCCTCCGACGTGCTCCTGCGCAGGTTTACGAATTGAAACGTCGCGGGATCGGAGTCGATCAGGTTTCTGAATTCGATCCGGAAGTAGGTCACCTCGAGGCGGCCGCTGCCGCCGAAGAGGGGCTGCTCCAGGCCCCCGTCCCAGGACCTGCTCCTCTCGGGCCCAAGGTCCGGGTTGCCGAAGGCGGGGTCAAAGAGCTGGAAGAGGGAGGGCGCCTTGAAGCCCGTGCCGAAGCTCCCTTTCATCCGGGTCCCCGTGCCTTCCAGCGCATAGGAGAGGGCGATCCGGTAGGTGAGCTCCGAGCCGAAGGCGCTGTGATGGTCGAGTCGGCCCCCGACGGTGGCGAAGAGGCCCTCCAGCAGGCGGGCCTGGTCCTGGAGGTAGTACCCCTCGGTCCGCGCCACCTGCTCGGGGAAAGAGCCGAAGGAGCTCCTGGACCTTCCCCTCTCTTCCTGTGCCTCGGCCCCGGCGGTCAGGGTGTTCCCGTCGGCAAGAGATATGCTGGACTGGACGTCCCCCCTGGCCGTCTCTCCCTTGAAGGAGCCGGTGTTCAGGAAGAACTGCCCCGGGTCGAGGACATCCTCGTTTGTCCTCTCGATATCCGACAGGGACAGGCCGACCACGTTCTTTACCCGTTCGTCGAAGAGAGAGAACGACGCCTGCCCCCTGATGAACAGCTCCTCCGTGTCCTGCCTGCTGTTCGGGTCATCGGTGGCGAAATCATCGATCTCGGCTTCCGCCTCCATGTAGCGGCCCACGAGCTCCACTTCGAGGCTGTCTCCCGGGGCGGCCCCGACGCGTCCCGAGACGGTCAGGTTGTCGTATCCGTCCCTCTCCCCGTTTCCCGCCGATTCGGGCGCCGCGCTGATCCCGTCGGTCTTTAACTTCGAGAGAGAGAGGGAATAGTGAAGGGCCTCCGCCTCCCCGCCGACACGGGCGCTTCCCCGCCTGGTCTGGAAGGAGCCGTACTCGGCGGAAGCTGCGGCGGTAGGCTTCCCCTTGCCTTTTTTCGTGATGATGTTGATCACGCCGCCGATGGCATCCGATCCATAGAGCGTGCTCTGCGAGCCCCTGAGAATTTCCACCCGCTCGATGTTGTCCACCGTCAGGTTTGCAAAATCGAAGGCCCTTCCGATCGATATCGGGTCGTTTGCCTCGACGCCATCGATGAGCACGAGGGTGTGGTTCGAGTTCGTTCCCCTGAGAAATACCGACGTCTGCTGCCCCGTGCCGCCGCTCCTGACCACATCGGCCCCGGGAACGGCCCGCAGGGCGTCGTGGAGCAGGGGCTTCCCCGTTTTCTCGAGATCTTCCGCCGTGATCACCGTCACCGAACTGCCCACGCGGCGAGACGGCGTCTCTATCCGCGTCGCCGTGACAACGATCTCCTCGACCTCCTCCCCCCCGCCTTCCGCGGCGAGCGCTCCCGGGAGGACGAGCGCAAGGATCAGCGCGCCAGGTATCAGTGACGCCAGCCGCATCCCCACCTCCTTCAGAACGGGTGAAAAAAAATCCCCGGGCCTCAAGAGAGGCCCGGGGATGCCGTTTTCCATCCACCACCTGGGGTCCCGGTCCCGTTCCGCGGGGACCTCGAACCTCCATGTTACGCGGGCAGGTCTTCTGGCTTCCGGATCGGCCTACTCACCACGCCTTCCCGCCCCACGGGCAGTGGCAACCTGTGGCTTTCGTCCCCGGTCACAGCGGCGGGTCCGCCACGGATTCACACCGTGTTCCCTTTCATCCCTGGGGACTACCCGCAATACTTAGACGATAGTATAACACGCCGCTTCCGTCAACCACGGGTTCTGGCGCGGGAGGTGCCGCAAAATCCACACTGCCCCCTCCCCGCACGTTCTCACCGGACCCGGTAGTTTTCCGGGAAGCTTCGCGGCGGATTCTCAAGCACCGGATAGATGTCGCGGATGGCAATGCTCCTCTCCCGGCCATCGAATATCTTCCCGCCGATCTGCACCTCGTCAGCGGTCCCCCAGTAATTTTCCCTCAGGTCCGGAACCCCCGAGGCGAAGTCGCCGATCTTCAGGTTGTACTCCCTGTTGTCGATCAGGTTGTCCCGGAACAGCGCCGTGGAGGCTCCCTCCCGGAAGAAGACGCCCACCCTGTTGCCGTAAATGGCGCACTCCCTCACGACGGGGCCCCCTTCCCAGTACCTTATTGCCACCTCGTTCCCGGCAAGCCTGCTCTTTTTGACGTACATCCCCCCCCGGTAGGTCCGCACGCCGCCCTCGTTTTCGGAAATGTCGCTCTTCTCGATCAGGGTGAATCCCCCGTGGATGTGAAATGCCCAGGCGGCCCTCTCCACCCTCGCGTGCCGCACCACCGCCTCGGCGTCCTCCAGGTAAATCTCACCCCACCCCGCACCGCCGGTAATCAGCACGGGCCTTTCCTCCCTCCCGTCAATGATCAGCCTTCCCTGGACGGTCAGCGCCTTGATGGCATCCTCGGCTTCGGGGCTTTTCGGAATGTTCACGTGGATCCGGGTTCCCGGCGCCACGTAGAGCGTCTCCCCCCTTCTCACCAGGAGGGGCTTGGTGAGTACCACCTCTTTTTCAAGAAAGCGGTACCCCCCGCCGGACGCCCCGCCCGCAAGGAGACCGAAGGCAACGAAAAAAACCGTTATGAGGCGGACCGCTCTCGCTTGCATCACTCACGCTCCTCGATCTTTACGGCAATCCTCCCCATCGCTCCGGGGGTCAGCCCTCCACGGAGAGAAACAGCGTCTTGTCGTCCGTGTAGGAGCAAATCCCACCCTCTTTGAACTCGAACTGAAAATATTCCCGGATCCTCTCATCGGCCCTGCCCACCATCTCTTCGAGCTCCCTCTCCCGCTTTTCCCCGGGGCTCGTTCGCTCGAGCCACTGCCGGAAGTCGTGCCTCTTCCTGAAGGCCTTCCTGTCGGCAACCCGGAATCCCGCTGCCCCGAGCAGCCTCTCCCACTCGGAGATGCGGAGCGAGCGCACGTGCGTTCCGTCCCTGGTCTCCTCCATCCTGTTCAGGAAGGCGTCCAGGAGGTCATCCTCGGGGGCCGTGCTGTCGACGAGCAAGAAGAAGCCCGTCCGCCGGAGCACCCGCTTAACCTCTTTGAGAAAGGACGGGACGTGGGGAAAGTGGTGGGGGGCTATCCTGCAGGTTACCAGGGAAAATAGCCCCGCCCGGAAGGGCAGCCGCTCGGCGTCTCCCCGCACGAAGCCGATTTTTCCGCCCCCGTAGCGCGCGGCGGCTTCCCGGAGCATCCCGGAGGCGATGTCCAGGGCCAGGACGAACATGCCGTGGGCCTTCAGGAGGCCCGCCGTATGGCCCGCTCCCGTGGACACGTCGAGGGCAACATCGAAGGATTTTCCCTTTAAAAACGCTTGAATGTAATCCAGATCGGTCCCCCTCACGTGGTCTGCGCTCGTCCCGTACTTTTCCGCCCGTTCCGAGAAGGACTCGCCAATTCTCTTTTTGACACCCGGTTTTCTTTCCATCACCGGCACCCGCCAGGCCGCGGTTTATGTCCCGTGGCCCATCTGGTACAATCTTTACGAGACAATGATAATCGAAAACCCGGACACATGACAGTTCAATTCACCGCGAAACTCTACGCCGGTCCCTACCCGGCAATCAGGGAGGAGCTCGCACGGGGCATGGGGGAAGAGACCGGGAGGGACCCGGTCGGCGAGAAAATCGTCCTCACCCCCTCCAACTACAGCGCCGGGGACCTCTACGAGGCGATTGCCCGTGAGAGGGGAAGGGCGACCGTAAACGTGCGGGCGATGACCCTTCTGGACTTCGCGCGGCGGCTGCTGAAGCACCGGAAACTGCTACTTCCGGAAATAGACGCGATGACCAGGGCGGTGCTTCTTTCCGGCGTCGTCGATGCCTTCTGTCGAAAACGGGGCGATAAGAGCGCCTTCGCCGAGGTCTACGGGAAAAAGGGCTTCATCAGCGCCCTGCTCCGCCTCTTCGAGGAGTTCGAGGAGGGGATGATATCCGGCAGGGAAGCCGAATCCCTGCTCGGTCGACCCGGTTTCCTGCGCGCCTTCCCGGACCCTTCCAAGATCAGTGACATACTCTCCCTCTACACCGCCTTCCTCGCAGCCGTCGAAAGGGCGGGCTTTGCGACCAGGACCCACGTGGTGCGCCTGGCATCGGAGGGTTTCGAGGTGCCCGGCTACCCATTCCGGGTTAAGCTCTACGGGTTTTACGATTTCACCCGGATACAGTGGTTGCTGGTGCAGAAACTCATCGACTCGGGCCTCATGGAGGCGGTGTACTTCCCCCTCCCCACGGCCCCGGGCAGGGCGGGGACGATGGTGATCGATGACTTCAAGACCCTCGCGGAGGTCGTGCCGGAAGGGTACCGTTACGGGGAGAGCACGCTCTGGAAGCTCCTTCGCCGTTTCGACGGCAACGTCACGCTCCTTGGCCACGAACAAAGTGCGGAAAAATCGGCCCGGCGCGTGCGGGACGCCCTCTTTCGCATCGAGTTTTCCGGGAAAAAGGAGGGGCTGCCCTTTATGCTGATCAGCGCGCCCCACGGACCGGGAGAGGTGCGGGCCGTTGCGCGCCTGATCAGGAAGGAGATTAGGGAAAAAGGGAAAGAGGGAAAAATCGGCCTGATCTACCGGCAACTCGACGAGACAGCCCTGCCGGACATAGAGAGGGTTCTCGATGAATTCGACATTCCCTGCCTCATCGCCCGCGCAGGCCCCCTCATTCGAGCGGCGCCGGTGAGAACGCTCGTCGGCCTGATCAAGCTTCCCCTCCGGGACTATCAACGGAGAGAGACGGTCGACATGCTCACCTCCCCCTCTTTCGACGTGGCGAAACTCCATCCGGGAAGCGAGAGGCACTCCCCCCTCTGGGACCACCTGACGAAAAAAATCGGCATATCCCAGGGGAACGACTGGGGGCACAAACTGCAGCGTTTTATTGCTAAATCCAGAATATTGGCAAAAAATGACATTTTAGACGCTTTCGATGATCATGATGACGCGGATACTCCGTCCCGCGCCCATCCTGCCACGGGGAGAGAGGTCGCCGGCGCGGAGGCACTGGCTGGCTGCTTCACCGCCTTGCGGGAGCTGACGGTACCGCTCCTTTCGTGCGGCTCATACGCTGCCCTGGCAGAGAGCGCCCTCTATCTTCTCAGGCGCTGCATCGTGATAACCGGGGAGGAGGACGTCTTCGGGCTGAACGAGCGGGCGGTAAAAAGGGCAGCGGCGATCCTCACGACCTTCGGCGAGCTCGACTGGAGGGGGGTTGCCTTCCCCGGTCCCCGCAGCGCCATAGAGCTGCTCGAAACGATATTTTCCGAGGAGAGGATGCCCCACCACGGCATCGGATCGTCACGGGCGGGGGCCGGCGTCGTCGCGGGAGACATCATGGGCCTGCGGGGGGTCACCTTCGACCGCATTTACCTGCTCGGCGTCAACGAAGGGGTATGGCCCCGGGCCAAAAAAGATGTGTCCCTCCTGAAGGATGCGGAGAGGGAGGTGTTCATCTCCGAGCTCTCGGAGCCGGACCTGCCCCCCGCGCTTTCCAGGACGCGGGAAAACGTTCCCGAGGAAAAGCTCCTTTTCTGCCTTCCCTTCATCATGGGCAGCGGCATCGGGGGCGTATCCTTCCTCAGGTCGGACATGTCGGGCGCAAAACGCGCCCCCTCCCCCTTCCTCATGGACCTTGCCTTCAGGTTCCGGGGGCCCGACATCTTCTTCGGGGGGCTGGGCGGGGAGACGGCGGGCAGCGCGTTTCACGAGTTCCCCCGGCAGCTGAAGGTCCGCCTGAGCGCACCCGGAGATCCCTCCCCGCGGGAGGCGCTCATCGCCTCCCTGATGAGCGGGAAGGCATCCGTCTTTCCCCCCGTACTGTCGGACCCGGCGAGGCGGACTCTGCTGCGGGCGACGGAAACCGTTTCGCGGTGGCAGCGGGGGGAAGGTCTCGCCCCGGACCCCGCAAGCATCGCGGGGCTGAGGATACCGGAGGGCAGGCTGAACCACACCTTTCTCGAGAGCTACATACAATGCCCCTACAAGACCTTCCTGCGCTACGGGCTCAAGCTGGAGCCGCTCCCCGAGCCGGAAGAGATTTTTTCCCTCGGTCGCCTGGAAATGGGCCTCATCGCCCACCGGGCACTCTATATCCTCCACAGGGAGGTCCCGGAAGATTCCCGGCCCGCCGCGGTGGAGGACGCGGTAAAACGGGCCCTCTCCCAGTACGGACGAGACAACCCCCTTGGCCTCAGGGGGCTTGCCGCCATCGCCGTCAAGAGTCTCTCGAAGACCATCAGCGCCTACCTCGCCTGGGAGAAGGAGCACCTGGGGGACCTGGCACCCGAGCTGTTCGAGGTCACCTTCGGCTTTAAAGAGGGGCACCACGTCTCCATCGACGTTTCGGGCGAGCAGGTGCACATCTCGGGAAAGATAGACCGGATAGACAGGAGCGGCGATACCATACGGGTCCTCGACTACAAGCTGTCCTCCGGCAACCGGTACGCCCCGCTGGAAGAGAAGATCTCCCTTGCCCTGCTGAACCAGATTCCCCTCTACGCGATCGCGGCGAGAAAGATCCTGGCCGACAGGGGGACGGAGGTCCGGACCGTCACCGGGGGATACATCGCCCTGAAGAGGGACGGAAAGAAGGGCTACCTCATAGCGACCCTGCTCGACCGGGAGGGCGAGATGTGCTCCCGCTGGGAGCAGTCCCTCTCCCTGCTCTTTGAAGGCCTGAAAAGCAGGATGTTTCCCCCCATGGCCCACCACCTTTTCAAGATGGCGCGATGGCGGGACCGTTACTGTGACCATTGCGATTACGCAGACATCTGCCGGGTGTCGCCGGCAACCTCGGGAAACGACGCGGTGGCCCTCTCCCTGAGGGAGCGGTTCTCGCGCCTCTTTCCCGTACTTCACTGGCACGTGGAAAACAGGGAGCCGTCGTGACGAAGAGAGAGCATCTTGCAGCGCTCCTTCGGGAGGGGAGAAACCTCGCCCTCGACGCGGGCGCCGGATCGGGGAAGACCACGGCTCTGGTCAACACCGTCACCTCGATCTTTTTCACCGACGACCGCGTCAGGCCGGAGGAGGTTCTTTTGCTCACCTTCACCGAAAAAGCGGCTGCGGAGATGCGTGAGCGCCTCTACCTCCTCTGGCAGTCCCTGTACGCCAAGCTCCGCACGGGGCACCATCGCAGGGGGGAGGAGATCCTGACCGGGTACCACGGGGAGATCGTCATGTCCGAAGAGCTCTCTCGCTCCCGGGAAAAGCTCATGGAGAGGCTCGCCCACATGAACGAATACTACGGGAGGCTCGGCGTGTCGACCCTCCACTCCTTCTGCCTCTCCCTGCTCAGAGAGCACACCGTCGAGGCGGGATGCGATCCCGATTTCGAGGTGATCGACACCTTCGAGACACACCGGGCCTTCGAGGACGCATTTATGGAGTTTCTGCACCGGGAGTTCGAGGACGACCCCATCGACGGGCGGTGGAACAGCTTCTTCGACCACTTCGGCGGCCCGGAGCCGGGGAGGCAGTTCCTCTGGGATTTTTTCCGGGAAATGTGCCTGAACACCAGAGACCTCTTCTTTCTCTTCCGGGACAGGAAGAGCATGATGCAAGAGACGGATCTTGCCCCCTACTTCGCCGACTTCCAGGTCCCCTATTTTTTGAAGCTCCGGGAATACCTCCTTTCATCCTCCCCCCGGGAGAAGGACATCGCCCTTGCCTTCGAGCGCCTGGGCGCCCTGAACGACGAGATGCTCTCGTGCCTTACGTCGGGTGCTCTCCCCGACGCATCCACCATCGAGTCCTTCACCCGGGTCATCACCTCGATAAACGGCAACCGGCTGCGCTCCCGCCAGGACTTCCCCCTGAACAGCCAGGAGTTCACCCACCGGGTCCTCACCGGGGCCACCATCACGACCGAGACCATCCGCTGCAGTCTCCCGAAGCTGCGGGATAAGATCGCCGGGTGCACCGGGACGCTCACCCGCCTGCAGGCGGGGGTCATGATCGGAGGGCTCCTCATGGAAAAGACGGACGCCCTCCTTGCGCTCTTCAACAGAAACAAGGGGGGGAACATGGACTTCCTGGACCTGCTGATACGCGCAGCGGGGCTGGTCTCACGGTCCAAGGGGGTCCGAAACCACCTGAAACGCAGATACCGGTACCTCTTCATCGACGAGTTCCAGGATACCGACCCCGTGCAGGCATACCTGTGCTCCTTCATCTGTGAGAAGGAGGGCGGCTTTGCACGGACCCTCGGCGAGGTCGACCTGGAGCCGGGCAAGCTCTTCATCGTCGGCGACCCGCGTCAGTCCATCTACCGCTTCAGGAGGGCGGACCCGAAGATGCACTTCTCCATGATCGACCTGATAGCAAAGAGCGGCGGCACGCGGAAATCGCTCTCGGCAAACTACAGGAGCACCCCCGCCCTCGTTCGCTTTTACAACGGCTTCTTCCCGGGGGTTTTCGAAGGGGGCCCGGACCACTCCTTCCCCTACGGCCCCCCCCTCGAAGCGGGCCGAAGCGCGGTGGGCCCCTCCCCCGCTGTCTGCTACTACACCCTGGGGGCAGACGGGGACAGGGAAGGCTTCATCGCCTCCCTGCTGAAGGGCATAAAGCAATCAGGCATCGAGGTTTCCGGGGGAGACGAGAGAAGGCCCGTGGCATGGAGAGACATGACGATCCTCTACGTGGGTGATTTCGGGAAGCGTGTCCTGGCACCCCTCCGGGAAACGCTGAACCGGGCGGGCATCCCCCTGCTCATGCCCTCTTTGAAAGGATTCTACGAGCGCCAGGAGGTGAAGGACCTGCTCTTTCTCCTCGAGGCTATCTGCGACCCCGCCAACAGGACCGCCCTCTACGGTGCCCTGAAATCGACCATCTTCGGCTTCACCGACTCGCAGCTGGCAGGGCACTTCTCCGGGGACACGACGAGCGCTCCCGAACTGGCGGAAGCGCTCGCCATGGTCGACCGCTGGTCCGCGCTGCGCGACACCGTGGGCGTTCACGAGCTCCTCTCGGCGGTAGTCGCCGATTGCGGGTACGAGTATTCCGCCCTGCTCATGCCCGACGGGCAGCGAATATTCTTCAACGTGGAAAAGCTCCTCCTCGTGGCCAGGGAGTTCGACCAGAAATACTCCTCCTCCCTCCGCGATTTCACGGGGTTTCTCCGGCAGCAGATCCGGGTTGCCGCAGAAGAGGGGGAGATACCCTACTTCGAGGAGGGCGAGGATGCCGTTCGGATCATGAGCGTCCACTCCGCAAAGGGGCTCGAGTTTCCCGTGGTCATCTACTACCTCACGGGGGAGTTCTCCGGCACGGTCGGGGGGCCGATCCTCTACGACAGGGTCGGAGAGCGGTTCGGCTTCACCCGTCACAACTTCTCGACCCCTTCCTGCTACCACATGGTGGAGGACCGTATCGAGGAGGGGGGGGGGACGCGGACGGAGCGGATCCCCTTTCTCGCCCTCGAGGGCCGCAGGTCCGCATCGGAAGCCCTCCGCCTCTCGTACGTGGCCATGACGAGGGCGAGGGACCTTCTCCTCGTCGTCTCCCACCCCCCCGCTTCGGGGAAGATGAAGAAAAACGTCATCGCCGAAAAGCTCGACGCCTACCTCGCCCCGTACCCCCCGGCTCCATCCTCCTGCCCCTTCACCGCCACCCGGGGGGAAACCAGGAGCATCGAGGAGTGGGCGAGCGTCTTCTCGTGCCATATCGGCACGGGAAGGGGAAGGGACGGGGCCGCTGCAACGAGGCCAGGAAAGAGGGATGTGCCCGAGATTTTCGAGACGAAAGAAGCGGTGGATGCACCGATCCTGTCGAAAAGAGCCGAGGCGGTCGTCCGTGAGGAGGAGGGGTTCGGGTTTGGCAATGCGGTCCACAGGATACTGGAGGTGGCACCGCCCTTTTACCCGGGCCTCTTCGAGGACGCCATCCGCCTCTCCCGCCTCTTCTTCAAAAAAGACGCGGAGAGGGAGCGGTTCCTCGGCATCGTGGAAAAGATCAAAGAGAGCCCTCTTGTCACACGGTTCGCCGGCTGGGAGTCCATCGGAACCGAGGTCCCGATCGTTGCGCCGAAGGGTAGGGGAATCGTGCGGGAAGCGGCAGACCTGGTGCTGGCTCGTGAGGGCCGGCTCCTGGTCATCGACTATAAAACGGGTGGCAGGAGCCCGCAGAAGGACGCGCAGGCGATAGATCAGCTAACAGGCTACGTTACCGCAATTGCCGAATCAACGGGAATGGCGGTTTCGGGAATCACCTGGTACCTCGAGGAAGACGCGTGGATCGAAGTTCCCCCACCGGACAGCAGTGGCGGTAGCGTAAAATAACCCGCGCTTTCGTTTTCGGGTGAGAATAAGGATGCCCCACCGGGGCAATCGGTGATCATCACTCCGGGTCTTCGTACTTCCTGATCGCCTCCGAACCTTCCCTGATCTTTTCGAGGACAAAAGACTTGAGCTTCTCCCTGAACTCCTCGGGGATCTCATCGATGCGCGCTTCCCGCGCCACGATCCTGGTCGTGTCGTAGGTCCTGAGAAAATGCAGGCACTCGTCGCACAGATCGATGTGACCCTCCAGCTCCCCGGACAGCACGGGGTCCATGCTTCCGTCCAGGTAGTCTGCGAGAAGGCTTATCAGTTCACGGCAGTTCATAGGCTCACAATTCTCCCGCCTTCAAGTATTGGTCCAGGCGCTCCCTCAGAAAGAGCCGTGCCCTGTGCAGGCGAGATTTCACGGCAGGTATGCTCAAACCGAGAATGTTCGCCGTCTCTTCGTTCGAGAGGCCTTCCACATCGCTCAGCACGAGAACCACCCGGTACTTATCGGAGAGCTCGGCAATGAACTTCCTGAGCACCTCCCCGAGCTCCCTGTTCAAAACGCGGCGCTCAACCTCCCGGGACCAGTCCCCGATCTCGCTCGCATGTCGTCCTTCCTCGGTAAACACGGGCATGAAATCCTCTATCGAAACGGCATCGGTCCTCTTCCGGTTCCTCAGGCGCATCAGGCAGGCGTTCACGCAGATGCGGTAGACCCACGAAAAGAAGGCCGAATCTCCCTTGAAAGAATCTATTTTCTGGTACACGGTCATGAACACGTCCTGGGTGATTTCCTCCGCGTCTCCCTCGTTGCGCAGTATGGATATGGCGAGGTTGTATATCCTCCCCTGGTACTTGTCGATCAGGTCCATGACGGCCTGCTCGTCCCGGCTCTTGAGGCCCTCTATGATCCGGTCGTCTTCCTGCAAGACCCGTTCTTTCATCAACTACCTCATTTGATTAACAACAAGACTCTGCAGATTCTCATTATCCCACATTTCTACTCTACCGTTACGCTCTTCGCAAGGTTCCGTGGCTGGTCAACGTCGGTACCCTTGATGACGGCCATGTGATAGGCAAGCAGCTGAAGGGGGACGACGTTTACGATGGGGAGGTGGAATTTCCGGCAGGGAGGTATGAGAATCACATCCTCGACCCTCTTCTCTATTTCCTCGTTCCCCTCCGTGGCAACGGCAATGACACGCCCACCCCTCGCCAGAACCTCCTCCACGTTCGCCATGACCTTCTCGTAGGTGGGATCGGTAGGCGCGAGAACGACGACGGGCATGTTCTCATCGATGAGCGCTATCGGGCCGTGTTTCATTTCCCCGGCCGGATAGCCCTCGGCGTGGATGTATGAAATCTCCTTGAGCTTCAGGGCTCCCTCGAGGGCAATGGGATAGTTTATCCCCCTGCCCAGGTAGAGAAAGTCCCGCGCATCCTTGTACTTCATCGCGATCTCGTAGAAGTGGCGGTCCTGCTTCAGCAAGCCGTCGATGACAAGCGGCAGCCTCCTGAGCTCGCGTGCATGATCCACCACGTCCTCCCCGCTCATTACTCCCCGGTGGAACCCGAGGTAGAGGGCCATGAGGTAGAGCGAGACCAGCTGCGTGGTGAAGGCTTTCGTCGAGGCGACGCCGATTTCGGGGCCGGCGTGGGTGTAAAAAACGCCGTCCGACTCCCTCGCTATCGTCGACCCTACGACGTTGCAAATAGCGATGGCGCTCGCACCCTTGGACCTGGCCTCTCTCAGTGCCGCGATGGTGTCGGCCGTCTCCCCCGACTGTGAGATGGGGATGCAGAGGGAGCGGTCGTTCACGATCGGGTCCCGGTACCGGAACTCCGAGCCGAGATCGACCTCGACGGGCACCCGCGCAAGCTCCTCGATCAGGAACTTCCCCACAAGCCCGGCATGCCACGACGTCCCGCAGGCGACGATGAAGATCTTCTCCACCTCCCCCAGCCGCTCCTCCGAGACGGGCAGCCCATCTATCGCGATCCTCCCCGATGCAAAGTCTACCCTCCCGGCGAGCGTGTCGAGTATGGCCCGGGGCTGCTCGAAGATCTCCTTCTGCATGAAGTGCTTGTATCCCTCCTTCTCCGCCATGGCTGCGGACCATTCGATATAGACCTGCTCTTTCTCCACCCTCTTTCCCGAAAAGTCGGTAACCTCAAGCCCGTCGGGTGTAAACACGACCATCTCCCCGTCATCGAGGAACATGGCGTCCCGCGTGTAGGGCAAAAGGGGAGGGATGTCGGATGAGAGAAACATCTCCCCGGCCCCAACCCCCACGACGAGGGGGCAGTTCAGCCGCACGCCGACGATGGTGCCGGGCTCTTTTTTCGAAATCGCAGCGAAGGCGAATGACCCCTTCAGGACCTTCAGTGTCTCCCGTACCGACTCGACGAGGCTCGCCCCCGCCTCGTGCAGGAAGTTCACATGCTGGGTGATCACCTCCGTGTCGGTCTCGGAAAGGAAGGTTGCCCCCTTCCCTTCGAGTTCCGTCCGGAGGGCGGAGTAATTTTCGATGATCCCGTTGTGGACGACCGCTACGTTCTCCGTTGCGTGGGGATGGGAGTTCACGTCGGAGGGCTTGCCGTGCGTCGCCCACCGCGTGTGGCCGATGCCGCAGCTGCCCGTGATGTCCTCGGAGAACACCACCTTCTCGAGGTTGATGATCTTCCCCTCCTTCTTCCTCACGTGAAGGTCGCCGGAACCGGAGATCAGCGCCAGCCCGGCCGAGTCATACCCCCGGTACTCGAGACGTCTCAGCCCGTCGAGGAGGATGGGCACGCAATCCCTGGTTCCCGAGTAGCCGATAATTCCGCACATGGATTACCCTCTTTTTTTCTTCTCTCTCTTCGGGATCTCGAGGCCCGCTTTCTTTATCAGCTCGGGCTTCTTCCTGATAACCCAGTTCGCTATGTTCTGCTGCTTCGCCCTCGACAGGGCCAGGGCGAAGGGAGGGACGTCATCGGTGACGGTGGCTCCCGCGCCGATAACGGCACCCCTGCCTATTTTCACGGGCGCAACCAACTGGGTGTCGCTGCCGACGAAGACCCCGTCCCCGATCACCGTTTCATGTTTCGCAATCCCATCGTAGTTGCACGTGATCGTACCGGCGCCGATGTTCACCTGCGCTCCCACCGTCGAATCTCCCACGTAGGCCAGGTGGTTTGCCTTCGAGCCCTTTCCGATCCTCGATTTCTTTACTTCCACGAAGTTCCCGATGCGGGCACCCTCCATGAGGACGGATTCCGGCCGCAGGTGGGCAAACGGACCGACCCTCGCCCCCTTCCCCACAACGGCCTGTATCACCACGGAGTAGGGGAGTATCTCGGCGGCCTCCCTGATGTCGCTCCCCTCTATGTAAACGCCCGTACCCAGCCGTACGTTCTTTCCTATCCTCGTGGCACCCCGTATCACCACACCCGGCTCGATCACCGTGTCGGCCCCGACCTTCACATCGGGCCCGACATAGGAGTTGTAGGGGTCCTCGATCGTCACGCCACCCCGCATCAGGCTCTCGGCTACCCGGAGGGTGACAACCCCCGCGGCAAAAGCCAGCTCCTCCCGGGAGTTGATCCCGACGATTTCGTCCGAATCGGGAACGAGGTACCCGGAAACCTTCTCCCCCGCGAAGAACGCCCGGTACACGAGGTCGGTGAGTAAGTACTCCTTCTGGACGTTTTCGGGTACGAGCGACTCTATGTTCTCGAGCAAAAACTTCCTGCTGAAGACGTAGCTTCCCGAGTTGATCTCGTTTATCGACCTCTCTTCGGCGCTGGCGTCCTTTTCCTCCACGATTCTGGCGATCGCTCCCGACGGCTCCCGGATCACCCTCCCGTACCCCGACGGGTCTTCGAGAAGCCCCGTTAAGACCGTCACGGCGGCCTTTTCCCTGCGGTGAAGCCTGACAAGCTTTTTCAGGGTATCGGCCCGAACCAGGGGGGCATCGCCGCAGAGGACGAGAACGTCCCTGTCGCTCTTTTTGATATCCCGTATCGCGGCACGGACCGCATCGCCCGTGCCGAGCTGTTTCTCCTGCAGGGCATAGGTCACGCCCCTCCCCGCGATCTTGCCTTCCACGATCTCCCTGCCGTACCCCACCACCACGACCACCTCTTTCGCCCCCGCTTTTTTGACCTCGTCGACGACGTAGTTGACCATCGCCTTCCCGAGAATCTCGTGGGCTACCTTCGGAAGGGCGGACTTCATTCTCGTCCCCGAGCCCGCGGCAAGGATGACGGCTTGGCATTTTTTCATAAAAAATGTCCCCCGGTGCTGTAAAATTTGCTAAAAATACTACAGAAACACATATTACAAATTTTTTCGGCAAAGGTGAAGGAGAAATGAACCCACAGGTAGAACTCGCGAGCCTGGAGATACAGATCGAGGAGCTGAGGAAGAAATACGACCTCTTCTTCCAGGGGATTTTGCGCGTCGAGCCGGCCAAGGAGCGCAAGGAGCTGGAGACGAGGCTGAGAAGGCTGGGGCAGAGAAGCATCCCCAACACATCAGACCAGTTCAAGTTCAACGCCCTGCAGGCCCGTTTCCACAGCTACCAGAACATGTGGACCAGGATCGTTTCCGGGATCGAAGAGGGGCGGATCGAGCGCGACGCGGGAGGACGGGTGGCCTTCCAGTCCCAGGGCCCCGTCGAGGAAGAGAACATGAGCCAGGCCTACCTCGACTTCCTCAGCGCCAAGAAAGAGCTCAACCAGGACTGCGACGGTATCGATTTCTCCGCATTCAGGGAAAAGCTTCTCAGCAGGGCAATGGACATCTCGGAAAAGCAGGGATGCAGAAAGGTCGAGTTCCGGGTGGTCGTCGAAGAGGGCAAGGCCAAGATAAAAGCCCTGAAAAAGTAACCCGCCGCACCTGATCTGTCGATCCGGTGGCCGTTTTTATCCCGAGGCCTGCAGCCTTACCAGCGCCCTCCGTAACTTTGCCTCTAATTTGACGTAGAGCTCATCGCCGAGAGAGAGGCCTTCGAGGCCCTTTTCGGCCCTCTCCAGGGCCCGCCTCGCACGCTCCACGTCGATCTCCCTCCCGAACTCAGCCGTCCGTGCGAGAATGACCACCTTGTTTTCGAGCACCTCGGCGAAGCCGCCGGACACGGCGAGCTGCGTCTCATCCGTGCCGGAGCGGTACCTGAGAATGCCGATGTCGAGCAGGGCCAGGAAGGGGGTGTGCTCGGGAAGGACCCCGAACTCTCCGAGATGCCCGGGAGCGATCACCTCGTCCACGTCCTCGGATAAAAGCAGCCTCTCCGGTGTCACTATTTCGAGCCTGATGCGCTCTTCCATGCCGTTACTCTTCCTCGAGGAGCTTTTTGCCCTTCTCTACTGCCTCCTCGATCGTACCCACCATGTAGAAGGCCTGCTCGGGAAGGTCGTCGTGCTTCCCCTCCACGATCTCTTCGAACCCCTTGATGGTATCCTCGAGCTTCACGTATTTTCCGGGCTGCCCGGTAAAGGCCTCGGCAACGAAAAAGGGCTGCGAGAGAAACCGCTGTATCTTCCTCGCCCGGGAAACGATCAGCCGGTCATCCTCCGAGAGCTCATCCATTCCCAGAATCGCAATGATGTCCTGGAGGTCCTTGTAGCGCTGGAGAATCCTCTGGACCGAACGGGCAACACGGTAGTGATCCTCGCCGATGACGCCCGGATCCATGACCCGCGACGTGGAGTCGAGGGGGTCCACGGCGGGGTAAATGCCAAGCTCCGCTATCTGCCGCGAAAGCACGGTCGTCGCATCCAGGTGTGAGAAGGTCGTCGCCGGCGCGGGGTCCGTCAGGTCGTCCGCGGGGACGTAAATCGCCTGCACGGAGGTGATGGACCCCTTGTTCGTGGAGGTAATGCGCTCCTGCAACTCGCCCAGGTCCGTTGAGAGGGTGGGCTGGTAACCGACGGCCGAGGGGATCCTGCCGAGAAGCGCCGAAACCTCGGAGCCGGCCTGGGTGAACCGGAAGATGTTGTCGATGAAGAGGAGGACATCCTGCCCCTCCTCGTCCCTGAAGTATTCCGCGGCAGTGAGGGCAGTCAGGCCGACCCGCGCCCTGGCGCCCGGCGGCTCGTTCATCTGCCCGTAGATGAGAACGGCCTTGCTCAGGACCTTCGACTCCTTCATCTCGATCCAGAGGTCGTTCCCTTCCCGCGTGCGCTCACCGACGCCGCCGAAGACGGAGAACCCGCCGTGCTCGATGGCGATGTTGTGGATCAGCTCCATGATGATGACCGTCTTTCCGACGCCCGCTCCCCCGAAGAGCCCGACCTTTCCGCCCTTCTGATAGGGCTCGAGAAGGTCCACCACCTTGATGCCCGTTTCGAGAATCTCCACCTTCGTCGACTGCTCCTCGAAGGAGGGCGCATCACGGTGTATGGGGTAGCGCTTCTCGGAGACGATCTCGCCGAGCTCGTCCACCGGATCGCCGACCACGTTCATGATCCTCCCGAGGGTTTCGGGACCCACGGGAACCGTTATCGGCCCGCCCGTGTCCCGTGCCTCGATGCCCCGGACAAGGCCCTCCGTTGAGTCCATAGCGATACAGCGCACGACGTTGTTCCCCAGGTGCTGGGCGACCTCCACCACGAGGTTCCACTCCTTGTCGCTGATGCTGGGATTGGTCAGGTGTACGCCGTTGAACAGAGCGGGCAGCTTCCCCGGCTCGAAGGCAACGTCCACGACAGGCCCGATGACCTGGACGACTCTTCCTATGTTCATAATCCACTTCCTCCTGCTGCAGTTTTCCCTCCCCTGGGGAGGTGTGTACCCGATGGTTCTATCCGTGCTCGATCGCCTCTTTGCCGCCGATGATCTCCATCAGCTCCTTCGTGATAGAGGCCTGCCTTGCCCTGTTCATCTGCAGGGTAAGCTTATCGATCATTTCGCTCGCATTGTTCGTTGCCGCGTCCATGGCCGTCATCCTCGCACCGTGCTCGCCCGCCGCCGATTCGAGAAGGTAGCGGAAAATCTGGGTCGCCACGTAGCGCGGAAGGAGCGTCGCGAGGATCTCGTCCTTTCCCGGCTCGAAGATGAACTCCACGGGAAACTCATCCTCCTTCCTCTCCACTTCTATGGGAAGCAGCTTCTCCACCGTCACTCTCTGGGATATGACCGACCTGAACTCGTTGAAATAGACGATGAGCTCGTCTATCTCCCCGCGGAGAAAGTCATCCGTCACCTCCCGCGAGAGCTCTTCCGCCACGGCAAAGGTCACGTTCGCCAGGACGTTCAGGTAATCCTTCTTTATGTTTTTCCGCCGCCTCCTGAAGAACTCGCTCGCCTTCCTTCCCACCGTGTAGATGCCCACCTCTTCGAAGCTGCCTTCCTCCCGCTGGAGGTGGGTGTAGAGCTCCTTTATGACGCTGCTGTTGAAGCTTCCGCACAGGCCCCTGTCGGACGTGATGATGAGCACCCCCTGTTTCTGCACATCCCGTGGCGAAAGGAGAGGGTGGGCGGTCACGTCCACCCTGTAGGCAAGGTCGAAGACGGCTTCCCTTATCTTGAAGGCGTAGGGCCGAGCCGCCATGATGGCGTCCTGGGCCCGGCGCAGACGCGCCGCGGATACCATCTTCATCGCTTTCGTTATCTGCTGCGTGTTCTTAACGGATGTGATCCGCTTTCTTATTGCCCGAAGTGATGACATCTCCTGGGTCCGGCTCCTGCTTAAGCCTGAAATATGCCCCTGAACTCTTCAAGGGCGCTCTCGATTTTTGTCCGAAGATCGTCGGCTATCTCCTTCTTCTCGCGCAGCTCGTCGAATATATCCTGGTGCTTCGTCTCCATGAACGCGTACAGCTCCTCCTCATACCGCGGCAGCAGGGACAGGTCGTATTCGTCGACATACCCGTTCGTCCCCGCAAAGATAATGAGGGTCTGCCGCTCAACGGGGAAGGGTTCGTACTGGGCCTGCTTCAGCAGTTCGGTGAGCCGCGACCCCCGGGCCAGCTGCATCTGCGTGGCGCGGTCCAGGTCGGCACCGAACTGGGCGAATGCCGCCATCTCCCTGTACTGGGCAAGGTCCAGCCGCAACCTCCCCGCCACCTGCTTCATTGCCCTGATCTGGGCGTTGCCTCCCACCCGCGAAACCGACAGGCCCACGTTGACGGCGGGACGAATGCCCGCGTAGAAGAGGTCCGTCTCGAGGTAGATCTGGCCGTCGGTGATGGAGATGACGTTCGTGGGAATGTAGGCAGACACGTCTCCCGCCTGGGTTTCGATGATCGGCAGGGCCGTGAGGGACCCGCCTCCCTCTTCATCGCTCATCTTCGCCGCCCGCTCGAGCAGCCGCGAGTGGAGGTAGAAGACGTCACCGGGAAACGCCTCCCGGCCGGGAGGCCGCCGGAGAAGGAGGGACAGCTGCCGGTAGGACACGGCATGTTTCGAAAGGTCGTCGTATATGCAGAGAGCGTGCTTGCCGTTATCGCGCAGGTGCTCCCCCATGGTGCAGCCGGAATAGGGGGCGATGAACTGCAGGGGCGCCGGCTCGCTTGCCGTTGAGGACACGATGATCGTGTAGTCCATTGCGCCGAACTGCCGGAGCTTGTCCACCACCTGCGCGACGGTGGACCGCTTCTGCCCGATAGCAACGTAAATGCAGATGACATCCTGCCCTTTCTGGTTGATGATCGTATCGATGGCGATCGCCGTCTTCCCCGTCTGCCGGTCGCCGATGATCAGCTCCCGCTGCCCCCGGCCGATGGGGATCATCGAGTCGATGGCCTTGATGCCGGTCTGAAGGGGCTCTTTCACGGGCTGTCTCCTGACGATGCCCGGCGCTTTCAGCTCCACCCTTCTCGACTCCGTCGCCTCGATCGGCCCCTTGCCGTCAATCGGCATGCCCAGAGGGTCCACGACGCGGCCCACGAGCGCGTCGCCCACGGGGACCTCGACGATCCTTCCCGTGCGCCTGACCAGGTCCCCCTCTTTGATGTGGAAGTCCTCGCCCAGTATGGCAGAGCCGACGTTGTCCTCCTCGAGGTTGAGCACCATGCCCATGATGTCACCGGGGAACTGGAGCAGCTCTCCGGCCATGGCGTTTTCCAGGCCGTATATCCGCGCGATACCGTCGCCCACGGAGAGAACGATACCGGTTTCCGCGACGTCGATCTCCTTCTCAAACCCCTTGATCTGTTTTTTCAGGATTTCCGTAATTTCTTCTGCCCTGATACTCATGATTCTCTACCGCCCCTTTTTTAGATTTTCTCCAAGCTTGTGAATCTGGTTCTTCACGCTCCCGTCGTAGACCGTCGAGCCGGCCTTGATGATCATACCCCCGATGATTGCGGGCTCCACCATCTCTTCCAGCACGATTTTCTTCCCCATCTTTTCGGAGAGAACCTGCAGGATCCCATCCCGCTCCGTCTCGCTGAGGGGCTTCGGGACCGTCACCGCTACGCGCTCTATTCCTTCGAGCTCCTCCACCAGCGCCTTGAATCCGTCGAGAATCTGCCTTATGAAAGGTATCCGCTTCTTCTCGAAGACGAGACGGAGAAATCGGTTGGTTGCCTCCCTGTAGTTCTTTCTCCCGAGGAGCGCGTCGAGGACGTCCCGCTTTTCCCGCGCATTGAACACGGAGGACTCGATGGCGTCCTTCACCTCCCTGTTTTCATCCAGGGTATCGCAAAAATCCTGGATCTCCTCGAGAAGCTCCCGGTAGGTCCCCTCCTCCATCCCTATTTCGAAAATGGCCTTCGCGTACCTCTTCGCCACCGCGCTGATGATCACTCCTGCGCTCCTTTAATCTTTTCCAGGTTCTCCTTGATAAACTTTTTCTGGTCCTCTTCCGTTATCGTCTTGGACACGATCTCCTCGGCCGACTTGATGGAAAGCTCCGCCGCTTCCTTTCTCAGCTCCTCCCGGGCCTTCTTCACCGCCTGCTCCGCCGCCACCGTCGCCTGCTCCCGTATCCGCTCTATCTCGTCCTTGGTGAGCGACTTTATTTTCTCGAACTCTCCCTCGGCCTCCTTTTCCATGCCCCTGTTCAGCTCTTCCACCTCCTTGTCGAGATGGGCAAGCTTATCTTCAACCTGCGCGAGCTTCTCCCTCGCCTCCTTGTTTGCCCGCTCCGCCTCTTCCATCGCCTTGATGAGAATCTCCCGCCTGTCCTTCAGGAAGTTCGAAATCGGCTTCCGGAGGAAATAGACGAGAATCCCCACGAGTATCCCGAAGTTCAGGGCCTGCTTTACGATGTTGGCCCAGGGCAGGCCCCCCTGCCCCGGCTCGGCCGCCGTCGCGAGCCCGGTGGAAACGAGTGCCGCCAGGACAAACAAAAAATACAGGAGCGCCCTCACGCGATACTCCTTCCGAGGATCTTCTCGACGATCGCCCTGGCTATGGCCTGGGACTCTTCGCGCAGGATCTCAAGGGCCGCATCGCTTTCCGCCCCTATCTTCTCCTTGACCTCCTCGACGCTCCTTTCGGCTTCCGACCGTGCCTCCCCGATCAGCTGCCGTTCGGACCTCGCCACCTCTTCTATTCTCGCCCGCTTCCGGGTGATCGCCTCCTGGTTCGCCGCCTTCAGCCGTGCCTCGTAATCGGACGCCTTGTTTTCGGCATCCCGGAGCATCTCCCTGGCCTGCTCCATGGGGACGGTGGTCCTGTTCTCCCTCTCCTCGAACGTGCGCAGCACGGGCTTTATGAGAAACTTCCCCGCCAGATATGAGAGGGAGATGACGAGGGCCATCTGGAGGAAAACGAAGCTGTTTATCTCCAGAACTTCCAGTATTTTAGAAATCATCTCCACGGAAAAGATCTCCTTGTTATTCGGGAAATTTTCAGGAGATAGAGCAAAACAAAACGCAAAATCGTTATCACATAACCCTGTTTTTTGTCAAGAACTAATTTCGTGTCTGCGGAACCACACGGTGATAGAGGAACGATTATAACACTGAATGCGCAGAAGGCAACCGCTTTCCCTCGAACCTTACCGGCCTGCTCCCGGCTGCGTGCTGCCTACCCCCTCACCCATCTGCCGTCTCTGTCGTCTCCATCTCCTCCGTTGCCAGCACCGACCCTTCCCGCACCGGCGCGAGCCTTTCTCCACCCGTCACGACATTCCCATCGATGCTCACGCCCTCCTCCACGACCAGGGTCTGTGCGGTCATGTCTCCCACGACGGCACAGGGGGCTTTCAGCTCGAGCCGCCCCTCGGCCTTGATATCCCCGTTGACCTTCCCCCGTATGATCGCATCCCGGGTCGCAATGGAGGCATCGAGGACGCCCGTCTCACCGATGATCAGGGTGCCATCGCACTTGAGCTCACCCTTCACCGAACCATCGATTCTCACGACACCCTTGAAGGAAAACTTTCCCTCAAAGTAGGTCCCCTCGCCGATGAACGCGTCGATATCGAGGTCCGGCAGATGGTTCTCCATGTTTCTCCTCTCCTTTCTCTTGATCATGAATAGGTCTCCTCATTCCCCTTTGATCTTGGTTACGATGCCGTCGAGCTGATCCATGCTCGCATAGTGTATCTCGATCACGCCCCTTCTGATCGTTCCTCGCATCTTGACCCGCGCACCGAGCCTCTTTTGCAGCTCCACGAGCAGCTCCCTCACCTCGACAGGCAAAATATTTTCTTTGTTTTTCAACCCCTTTTTTCTGTTTCTCATAATGCTTCTCGATAAGACCTCCGCCTGGCGCACCGAGAGGCTTCTCGCCACGATCTTTCTGTACGCCTCCTGCATGAGCGGCTCCGGAGAGACCGTGAGGATCGCTTTCGCATGGCCCATGGAAATCTTCTCCTCCACGATGCCCTCGCGAATCTTAAGGGGCAGCTTCAGCAGCCGGAGGTAGTTTGCCACCGTGGGCCGCTCCTTCCCCACCTTCGCGGCAATCTCCTCCTGGGAGAGCCCGAAGTCGCTCCCGAGCGTGGCGAACGCCTCCGCCACCTCCATCGGGTTCAGGTCCTCCCTCTGCACGTTCTCTATGATGGCCATCTCCAGCGCTTCCCCTTCCGTGATGTTTCTCACCACCGCAGGGATCGTCTCCAGCCCCGCCTCCCTTGCCGCCCTGAGCCGCCGCTCCCCCGCTACGAGCTCATACCCCGCAGCGACCTTTCTTATGAGTATCGGCTGAATGACCCCCTTCTCTTTAATGGAGTGCACGAGCTCCGCGAGCGTCCCCGGCTTGAAGTTCTTTCTCGGCTGGTTCGGGTTCTGCCGTATCTGGGCGAGCGGGATCATGTCATACTCACGCCTTCCCTCCTGAGCCCTCGGGATAAGGGCTTCCAGCCCCTTCCCCAACACCTTTTTCTTCATACCATCTCTCCTTGTCCCCATCGTTCCATCAGTTCCTGCGCAAAATCAATGTATTTCACGGCCCCCTTCGACGAATAGGCATACATGAGCACGGGCTTGCCGAAGCTCGGGCTTTCGCTGATCCTCACGTTCCGGGGGATCACCGTCCGAAAGACCATATCGCCCAGATGGCCCCGGATCTCCTCCTCCACCTGATGGGCCAGGTTGTTTCTGACGTCGAACATGGTCAGCAGAATCCCCTCGATGTCGAGGGAGGGGTTCAACGAGTCCCTGATCATCTCGACAGTCCGCATGAGCCTGCCCAGCCCCTCCATGGCCAGGTATTCGCACTGCAGGGGGACGATGATCGAATCGGAAGCGGTCAGGGCGTTCACCGTCAAAAGCCCCAGCGACGGCGGACAATCGATGATGATCGGGTCGAAATCGAGGGAGAACTCGTAGATGGATCGACGGAACCTGCTCTCCCTCCTGTCGACGTTGACCAGCTCGATCTCCGCTCCCGCCAGGTCGGGCCCCGCGGGAACCAGCGAGAGGTTCGGGAAGCGGGTTTCGATAATCAGGCTTTTCAGCGGCTTCGCTTCGATCAGGGCAAAATAGACGTTGTGGGAGACGTGCGCCTCTTCGGGGATACCGAGGTGGGACGAGGAGTTTGCCTGGGGGTCCATATCGATGAGGAGCACCCGCCTCTCCATCACGGCGAGCGAGGCGGCGAGGTTGACCGCGGTGGTCGTCTTGCCCACACCGCCCTTCTGGTTCGCCACGCTGATAACCCGCATCCGTTTCCTCCACGACTTAATCGCTTTTAACACACCTTGGCCCGCTCGTAAAGCGTTAATGTTCCACGTGGAACGTGAAACCATTTTTTATCGCAAAACAACACGTTACGGGGCATGGAGGTTGAGAAGCACGGAAAGCGGCCCCCTTCACCCCCTTTTAAAGAGGCACATCTTCCGTTCGCCGAAGCCGCCGGGGAGCGTGTAGGAAACCGCCCTGTCGAAAACGATCCCCTTATAGGACGCGCCCTCTCCCCTGCCCCCCATGATGATCAGGGTCCCTTGCTCGGAGAGGAAGTGTTTACCCAGCGACGCGATGCGCTCCGGCGCGGCCGTTGCCCGCGAGGTTATGCGGGCGAACGGGCCGAGGGCGCCGGCGTCGGCCTTTTTGAGGGCCCCCTCGAAAAAAACCACATTTTCGGCCCCGGTGATCTTTCTTATCCTTTTTAAAAAAGCTATCTTGCGGAATCTCGCTTCAGCGAGCGTAAAGGATGCATCCGGGCACAAAAGCGCCATCACCATACCGGGAAACCCGGCTCCCGAGCCGATGTCGAGAACCCGATCCCCCGGTTCGATGAGGGACGATGGGTAGGTCGCATCGACGAAGAGCTTCACCGCGGCCTCGTCGGGGTCGTTGATCGCCGTGAGGTTGATTTTCTCGTTCCAGCGGAAGAGCTCCTCCATGTAGAGGGAAAATTTCCTTGCAGTGCGGGGGGATAGGGATACGCCCGCCTCCCCGAAGTAGCGTCGTACCAGTCCTTCGTAATCCATCATCCGATGCCGGCGGAGATTTTTTTCAGCCCCACCAGGAGGATCGTCACGGCAGCGGGCGTTACCCCCTGTATCCTCAAGGCCTGTCCCACCGAGGCGGGCCGCACCCTTTCCAGCTTCTCCTTCACCTCCCGGGAAAGCCCGGGGAGGGCGGCATAATCGAAGGTCTCGGGTATCTTCAGCGACTCCATCTTCCTGAATTTCTTCACTTCCGCCATCTGCCTCTTGATGTAGCCGTCGTACTTGACCTGAAGCTCCACCTGGGCCAGGACCGAAGCGTCGAAGCCCGCCATCTGGGGATCAGAGGAGGCCGCCATCCAGGCGGTAACCTCCGGCCTCTTCAAAACGGTCTGCAGGTCCGTACCCTGCCTCACGGGGGGATAGCCCATCCCCGCAAGCGCCCGTGACAGGGGATGTTCCTCGCCTATCCGGGTCTTTCTCAGATAGTCGAGAAGGGCGGAAACATCCCGTTTCTTGCGGGAAAACCTCTCGTAGCGATCCCCGGCGACGAGGCCCGCGGCATGCCCGATCTCGGTGAGCCGCAGGTCTGCGTTGTCTTCCCGCAACAGAAGCCGGTGCTCCGCCCGGGAGGTGAACATCCGGTAGGGTTCCGTCACGCCCTTGGTCACCAGGTCATCGATGAGGACCCCGATATAGGCCTGAGACCGGTCGAGCACCACCGGGTCTTTTCCCTGAACCCGCAGCGCTGCGTTGACGCCCGCGATCAGGCCCTGGGCCGCCGCCTCCTCGTAGCCCGACGTCCCGTTGATCTGTCCCGCGTGGTAGAGGTTGTCCACGATCTTTGTCTCCAGGGAGTGCTTCAGCTGCACGGGATCCGCGAAGTCGTACTCGATTGCGTAGCCGGGGCGCATGATCTCCACCCCCTCGAGCCCCGGTATCGAACGCAGCATCCGGACCTGAATGTCGGTGGGAAGGCTCGTCGTTACCCCGCTCGGATAGTACTCCGCCGTCCTCAGGCCCTCGGGCTCGAGAAAAACCTGGTGCCGCTCCTTGTCGGCAAAGCGCACGACCTTGTCCTCTATCGAGGGGCAGTACCGCGGCCCGATTCCCCGTATCACACCCGTATAGAGGGGGGACCGGTCGAGCCCGCTCCGAATGATCTCGTGGGTCCTTTCGTTCGTGTAGGTGATGTAACAGGGGACCTGGGGCCGGTCGACCTTTTCCGTTTCGAAGGAAAAGGGGATGGGGTCCGGGTCGCCCCACTGGGGTGTCATGCGGGTAAAATCGATGGTCTTGCCGTCCAGGCGCGGCGTCGTCCCCGTCTTCAGCCGGCCTACCTCAAATCCCGCGGCTCTCAGGGAATCGGACAGCTTGACGGCGGGAAAGTCCCCCGCCCTCCCCGCGGGGAAGTTCACGAGTCCGATGTGCACGAGCCCTTTCAGGAAGGTCCCGGTGGAAATAACCACCGTCCTGCCCAGGTACCGGATGCCTATGTTGGTGTCAACCCCGACCACGGCGTTTCCCGACACCACGAGGGAGTCCACCATCGCCTGCTTCACGTCGAGCCCCTCCTGCGCCTCGAGGGCCCGTTTCATCCTCAGCCGGTAGAGCTGCTTGTCTGCCTGGGCGCGCGAGGAGCGCACCGCCGGGCCCTTGCTGGTGTTCAGCTGCCGGTACTGAATGCCCGTCCTGTCGATGTTCTTCCCCATTTCGCCGCCCAGCGCGTCCACCTCGCGAACGAGGTGGCCCTTCGCAAGCCCGCCTATCGCCGGATTGCAGGACATCAGGCCGATCGCGTCGAGGTTTATGGTCAACAGCAGGACCCCGGCACCCATCCGTGACGCCGCCAGGGCCGCCTCGCACCCCGCGTGGCCGCCGCCTACGACGATCACGTCATATTCCTTCGGATACAGGTAGCTGTATGGCATGTCTTTTCTCCGGCCGGGATTCCCGTCGATTCATTGACTCATTACTATACCACGAAAACGCGCCCCCGGGGCCCCGTTCTCTCCGGACCACGTAACCTCCCGTTTCTTCTTGTATATCGGCTCATGTTCCACGTGGAACGGTTACTTTCCGATGCAGAAAGACGAGAAGATCCCCTCCAGCACCTCCTCTGTCGTTATCTCCCCGATGATCCCTCCCAGAGAGGATGCCGCATCCTTAACCTCGAGGGAAACGAGCTCCGGGGAAAGCTGCTGCTCGATCCCTTTGACGGCTGCTTCGAGGTACCCGGCGGATTGCTCCAGCATCTCCTTCTGCCGCAGGTTGCCCACGTGGACCTCTGCGGACGCCGGATCCTCCTCCCCCAGGATCGCCCGGTACACGCGCTCCTCGAGGAGGTCGATCCCCTCCCCCGTCTTCGCCGATACGGAAACGGAGCCAAAATAGCCCGCCGCTTCCCGGAAGCTCTCACCGGAAACCAGAAGGCCCAGGTCTTTTTTGTTCACCACCAGGATGAACTGCTTTCCCGCCAAGGCCGCCCCCGTCACCCCGTCTTCCGCGGTCAGCTCCCTGCTCCCGTCGACGACGAACAGGACGAGGTCGGCTCCCTCGATTATCTTTCTGGAGCGGCTCACCCCCTCGGTCTCCACGATATCGGATGCTCCCTCCCGTATCCCCGCCGTGTCGATAACCTCGATGGGTATTCCCCTCACGTGCATCACCTCGGATATGTAGTCTCGCGTCGTTCCCGGCCGGGGGGATACGATCGCCCGCTCTTCCCGCAAAAAGGAGTTCAAAATGCTCGATTTCCCCACGTTCGGCTTCCCGATGATGGCTATTTTCGCACCCTCCGCGAGCATCCTTCCGATCCTGAAGGTATCGAGGAGGCCCCCTATGTCTTTCAGCGCACCGGCAAGCAGCTCCCGTATCCCCCCCGCGGAGAGGATCTCCAGCTCCTCCTCGGGAAAATCGACGGCCGCTTCGAGCTGGACCAGGGCCGCAAGGAGCCGGCTCCGTATCCGCAAAACCGCCTCCTTGAGGCCCCCCTCCAGCCGCCTCTGGGCTGCCCGGGCAGCAAGCATCGTGCGCGCCGCGATCAGTTCCTGAACCGCCTCTGCCTGGGAAAGGTCAATTTTTCCCTTTAAAAACGCTCTTTTCGTGAACTCGCCCGGTTCGGCGATCCTCGCTCCCAGGAAGACGGCCCCCTCGCATATCGCCGACATGATGACGGGGTTGCCGTGTGAGGATATCTCGACCACGTCCTCGCCGGTGTAGCTCTCCGGCGACCGGTAGTAGACGACGATCCCCCGGTCGATGAGCTCTCCGTTTCTGGGATCGAAGATCTTCGTGAGGCGTGCATGCCTTGGCTTGACCCCACCCGCGTCCCTTGAAAGGGATGCAAGGATGGAGGGCGCCATTTTGCCGGAAATTCTCACGAGGCCCGCGCCGGAATGACCCGGTGGCGTGATCGGTGCAACAATGGTATCGTCGTCGTGGGGAAAGCGCATCATCCCACCCTACTCTGATCCCCTGCATGCCGAAGCGGTCACCCCGCCTTTACGGGCTTTGCCTTCGCTCTCGATTTCAACAGGAAATATTGCTGGCCGATCGATATGATATTGTTCACGAGCCAGTAGATGACCAGTCCGCTTGGAAATCCCCAGAACATAACGGTAAAGATCAGGGGAAGAAAGTTCATCACCTTCTGCTGCGTCGGATCCATGCCCCCCGACGGGTTCAGCTTCTGCTGGAAGTACATCGACAGGCCCATCAAAAGCGGGAGGAGCCGGATGGGAACGAGGAACCCGAAGAGGTTGAAATCGTACAGGTGCTCGGGGGCGGACAGATCGGTTACCCACCACATGAAGGGGGCGTGGCGGAGCTCTATTGCAACCAGAAGGGCCTTGTAGAGGGCAAAAAAGACCGGGATCTGCAGAATCATGGGCATGCAGCCGGAGAGGGGGTTTATCTTGTATGTCTTGTAGAGGCTCATCACCTCCTGGTTCAAACGTGCCTTGTCCCCTTTGTACTTCTGCTGCAGCTCTTTTATAACCGGCTGAATATCCTGCATTTTCTTCATGGAAGCGAAGCTTCTCTGGGTCAGGGGGTGGAAGAGAATCTTTATGATTATCGTCAGGATGATGATATCGATTCCATAGTTTCCGGTTATCGAGTTCGAATACTTGAGAAGCAGCACGAGGGGTTTGGCGATCCAGCCGAAGAAGCCATAATCGAGGACCTCGTCGAAGTTGTTGCCAACAGCCTTGAGCGCTGCGCTGTTTTTTGGACCCAAATACCCTTTTATGGAAAATATCAGCCTTTCGCCCGGCTTTATCTCTCTTTTGTCTCGCGCGACCGTTACGTGGAGGCCCTCCTCGCCTATCGGGTTGGCCTCGATAACCTTCGCCGGCTCATCGGGAATGCACCCCATGGTAAAGTACTTGCTGTCCACGGCCACCCAGTTGGCATAGGTCTTGGGGCCCTTCCCCTTGCTTATCTTCTTTATGGTGAACCTCTTGACGTCCGTGCCGATTTGCGCCACGAGCCCCTTGAAGGAATACCGGTCTCCCGCCAGCGCCCCACTGTAGACCTGTGAGATCTCCAGGCCCGGGACAACCTGCATGCTGTAGGGGGTTGTGTTGTGATATTCCGTCACCATATCGACCAGGTAGGAGTCCCGGTAAAATGTGTAGGTCCGTTGGATCTTGAATCCCTCGCGGGAGCTCCAGGTGAGGGTGAGCGCTCCCTTCTCCTCCTGGACGATATCCAGGGATTGCTTGTCGGCCTGAAAAACGAAGTCGGCGGGCAGGGGGGGGCTGAAGTTGCCCAGCAACATATCAAAGGGCAGGGGCCTTAGGCTTCCCTCCCCGACGATATTCACCGGTACCCCCTCTTTGCCGGGGCTATCGCGGTACTTTTTGAGGTCGAAGTGCTCGAACCCCCCGCCGCTGGTACGCAGCAGGGCCCGGTAGCGGGGAGTCTCCACCTTGATAGATCGGGGCGCCTTCTTTTCTGCGGGTCTCAGCGCACCCGTGTCGACCCTCGGCTTCTCCGGCACCTCTTGTATCTGTTCCCCCGGCGGTTTCACCAGGGCCCCCGTTTCGGGAGGCTTCACCTCTTCCACCTGCTCTGGTTCTCCGGGGCTTCGCTTCTGCTGCTTCTGCATGTACATCTGAAAGGCAAACAGAACCGCGAGAGACAGCACCATCGCTAATAGCGTTCTCTTGACCATTTCCAAACCTTTCTTCTGATGTTCTTGGGGAAATCGACTCCGCCGGGAAAGAGGGGGCTGCACCGGAGAATCCTGGCTACTCCCTGCAAAAGGCCGATGATCGACCCGTTAAGCAAAACCGCCTCGATCATGTATTCAGAGCAGGTGGGATAATACCTGCAACACCGGGGCAGCATCGGTGAGAGAATCCTCCTGTACGCCCGCACCGCCCCGATTATGGCTCTGCCCGTCATATCAGGCATCGTCCTCACCGTCAAGCGATCCCAGAGCCGCCCGAAACTCTCCCGCCACATCCTCCAGGCCGCGAATGCCCTTTAAGTCCTTCACGATTGCCACCATGTCAATGCCCTCGGGAAGGCCCGCCTTTTCCAGGCGGAAGGTTTCCCTGAGTAGCCGCTTGATTCTGCTCCTTCTTGCCGCCCCTCCTACTCTGCGGCTGATGGAAATGCCGAGCCTCCTTTTTCCCTCATCCTTTCGATATACGTAAAAAATGAAGTGGTGGGTAACAATCCTCCTGCCTGACGAGAGCACCTTCTTGAATTCGGAGGGCCTTCGTAATCGCTCTTCCCTGCCAAAACCAAATAGCTTTGCCATCTACTTTCTATTGCTTCCCGCCGGCAACCGCAGCGAGCCGTTTTCTTCCCTTGGCTCTCCTTCGTCTCAGAATTCGTCTCCCCCCCGCTGTTGACATTCTCTTTCTGAAGCCGTGTTTCCTGTGCATTCTCAGGTTGGAGGGCTGGTACGTCCGCTTCATCTCTCACCTCGCTATCAGAACTCGACCAAGTGATATAGTCTATTTTTCCTTTATCACAAAAGTCAACAACAAATACAGCCCCCCTTCTCTTCCCACGCCGGGCGGGAGGGAGAAATATTTTTTTACTTTCTTCTTGAAAACCCCCCTTCCCTGTGCTAATCTTCCAACTACTTCGTTGTGAGAATCAAGGGTTAACCTACCTCTTAAGGGAACATATTTGCCGCAGAGCGTTTTTTTGGCTGTTTTATTTTGGGGAGGGGTCTTTTTCGCTTAAAACACAGGGGCTTGCAGACTTATCCACAGATGTGGACAAGCCTGTTAATAACTTTTATCCCTGCGAGAATCTAGTGTCCTTGAATTGAACCGATTATTGCCTTGTTAGGGAGTGAAAAGGTGCGTTTTTGAAGTTTTGGGAAGACATACTGCTGGAGCTCGAGAAAAACCTCTCAGATCAGGTCGTGGACACATGGTTCAGGCCCCTGCGATATGTTGCCTTCGAGAATAAGAGCCTCTTGATGGAAGCGCCCCATCGGTTCTTCCGCGAGTGGATCGAGGAAAACTACCTGGAGCAGTTCCTTGCCACGGCTTCCCGTGTTGCCGGCAGCGAAATCTCCGTGCGGTTCATCGCAAACGACTGGGAGGAGAACGGCAACGCCATCTTCGATGGTCGGCCGCTGACACCGCATCCCCCCGAACCGGCAAGAGACCGGGTCTCCACCATTCTCAACCCCCAGTATACCTTTGAAAACTTCGTCGTCGGGCACAGCAATCAGTTCGCCAATGCGGCCTGCCTGGCCGTCGCGACGAACCCGGCAAGGCACTACAACCCGCTCTTTATCTACGGTGGCGTGGGCCTGGGAAAAACGCACCTGTTAAACGCCATCGGGAACCACGCGCTCAATAACAACCCGACCGGGAAGGTATGCTTCATGAGCTCGGAGAAGTTCACCAACGAGCTCATCACATCGATTCGCTTTCAGAAGATAGATCTCTTCCGGGAGAAGTTCAGGAGCGTCGACATACTCCTCATTGACGACGTTCAGTTCATTGCCGGTAAAGAGCGGACGCAGGAGGAGTTCTTCCACACCTTCAACGACCTCTACAACTCCAACAAGCAGATCGTGGTCACATCGGACAACCTCCCAAAAGACATACAGGATCTCGAAGAGCGGCTGCGCTCCCGCTTCGAGTGGGGGCTCATCGCCGATATACAGCTTCCCGACGTAGAGACGAAAGTCGCGATCCTCAAGAAGAAAGCCGAGATGCTCCGCATCGCGCTTCCCGACGACGTTGCTTTCTTCCTCGCATCGTCCGTGAAATCAAACATCAGGGAACTCGAAGGATCGCTGAAGAGGCTCCACGCATACTCTTCCCTCGCAAACAGGGACATAACGCTGAATCTCTCCAAGGAGGTCCTCTCCAGCATGCTCCCGGAGGGAGACAGGAACATATCCCCCGACCTGATCATGAAGGTCGTTGCGAGCTTCTTCCAGACGAAGATGTCGGACCTCAAGTCGAGCAGGAAACACAAGGTAATCACCCACCCGCGTCAGATTGGCATGTACCTGATGCGCCAGTTCACCAACCTCTCGCTGCCCGAGATCGGCCAGAAGTTTGGAGGGAGGGACCACTCGACGGTTATCCACGCCGTGAAGAAGATAGAGAGCAGGATAGCCGAGGACCCGCAGACCCAGCAGATCGTCGACAATCTAATCAACCTCCTGAAGAGTTCCTGATACTCCGGAGTGGAAATGCTGTGAACAAGCCTGTTTATAGTATCCCCTTTTCTGTGGATAAAAGATCAGGCAATGCAAATCTTGCAAGATGTGGTATAAACAGGTACGGTATTCAACAGCGGTGATAACAAAATTCATCCAAAAGAACGACCAGTTGGACACCTGTTCACAATTTCACAGCCCTTACTACTACTATTGAATTTATAAATATACTTAATACCAAAAGAGAGAGGGGTGGATAACATGGAGTTGATCATCAGCAAACAGGCTATTGAAAAGCTTCTCGCCAGGCTTCAGGGTGTTTCGGAGAAGCGTCATGCCATTCCTGTCCTTTCACACTTCAACCTGGAAACGAGCAAAAACCGGGTAAATGTAACGGCAACGGATCTGGACATCATCATTCGTGACTTTTGCGAAGCAGATGTAAAGAAAGAGGGGGGATACCTGATACCGACGCGAAAACTTCTCGATGTGGTGCGGGTGCTTCCCACCGAGACGGTTACGGTGAAACTTCTGGAAAACGGATTTGTGGAGGTAGTTTCGGGAAAGAGCAAGTTCAAGATCGCCGGCCTGCCGGTGAAGGAGTTTCCCGATCTCCCCGGAAAGGAGGAGGGAGAGTCGTTTACGATCCAGGCCGCGGTTCTGAAGTTCATGATAGACAGGGTGATAAGCTTCACGTCGACGGAAGACACGCGTATCGAGGTGTCGGGGGTGTTCTTCGAAAAGGTAGACACGGGGGAAGGAGAAAAGCTCCGCCTCGTCGCTACCGACGGGCACCGGCTCGCCTACGTCGAGGAGAGGGTCGACGGTTTGCCGGAGAGGCTCAGAGAGGGGATCATCGTTCCGAGGAAGGGTGTTGGCGAGCTCCGGAAGATGATAGACGAGATCGCAGGGGACGTGTCTGTCAGCGTGGGAGAGAACTTTCTCAGCGGCAGCCTGGATGGATCGGAGATAACAATCCGGCTCATCGGCGCAGAGTTCCCCGTGTACCGGGAAGTGATACCCGGTGCGTTTTCGAGGAAGGCCGTGGTGGACCGTGAGAAATTCAGCGAAGTGCTCCGAAGGGTATCGGTGATAGCAACGGAAAAGCTGAAATCCGTTATCCTCAGCCTCGAGGGAACCGAGATGGAAGTGTCCTCTGTGAGCCCCGATTACGGTGAAGCGAGCGACTACATCGATGTGAAGCTGGAGGGTGATGGGCTGAGGATCGGTTTCAACGCGCGGTATCTCCTCGACGTGACCGCAGCGTCGGGGGGGGAGAATCTCGTCATAGACATATCGAACGAGCTGTCACCGGTTCTTTTCAGACCCGAGGGGAGGGATGACTTCGTAGCCGTCGTGATGCCCATCAGGACGGCCGTGTAGGGAATGTTTCTGTCTTACCTCGAGCTCGAGAACTTTCGGAACATCGGGTCCCAGGGGATAAACCTTCAGCGGGGGATAACCGTCCTCTGGGGTGAAAACGGGGGCGGGAAGACGAACATCCTCGAGTCGATCTACTTTCTCTCCTACCTGCGCCCCCTTCGGCGCGGCGGCGTTGCCCAGCTCGTCCGGCATGGCGAGAGGGAGTCCCGGATAACCGGGAAAGTGAGAAGCGGCAGGGATGGCGAGGATCTCAGCGTTTTCCTGAAGCGGGGCGAACGGGTCACCGCGCTGCGGCAGAACAAGAGGGCGGCGAGCTTCAGGGAGTACGTGGGAGGCCTCTACAGCGTCGCCTTCGTGCCGGAGGATATCAGGGAGCTCTTCGGCCCACCCCCGGGCAGAAGACGGCTTATCGACCAGAGCGCCGCAATGGGAAAGCCCCTTCACCTCGATGTCCTCATGGCCTACCTGCAGTGCCTGCGGCAGCGCAACAGGCTCCTCTTCCTCATCCGGGAGGGGCGGGCGGAAGAGTCCACCCTCGAGCCCTTCGACAGGGAGATGAGCCGCCTTTCCATGGAGCTGTCCTCGCGCAGGAGGGAAGCGCTCCAGAAGATAGAGGGGCACTTTCAGTCCTGCTACGAAGCGATTGACGGTGAGGGCCGGGTGCGCCTGGAGGGAAAAATAGCCTTCGACGAGCAGGAGTTTGCGCGCTCGAGGGCCCGGGACATAGAGAGAGGCGCATCGACCTACGGCCCTCACAGAGATGACTTTTCTGTGCTGGTGGACGGCGAGGACGGGAGGCTCTTTGCCTCACAGGGAAAAAAGAGGGTCATTGCCGTTGCCTTCAGGCTTTCCCAGGCGCTTCTCCTCCATGATCTTTCCGGCCGGAGCCCGGTCATGCTGCTCGACGACATAACCTCCGAGATAGACCCCGGGAGGAGAAGGAGGCTCCTTAATATGATAGAGAAGCTGGGATTTCAGACCATCGTGACAACGACCGACGCGACCCTTATCCGCGAAGGATTTTCTCGCGAAGTGAGAGCTTTAAAGGTTCAAAAGGGAAGCATTCTGTAGTAAAATAGATTGGTTTTAAGAAAATGCCGTTGAGGCGGGGGTGCAAAGCCGTATGGAAAAGACGGATTCTTCCGAAAATGGTGGAAACATAAAGGAAAGTTTATACACGGCCGACAAGATAAAGGTTTTGAAGGGCCTCGAGGCGGTGCGCAAGAGACCGTCCATGTACATCGGGAGCACCGACTCCTACGGGCTCCATCAGCTCGTGTACGAGGTCGTCGACAACAGCGTGGATGAGGCGGTAGCGGGGCACTGCAACCAGATAAGCGTGGTCATACACCCGGACAACTCCGTCCTGGTGGAGGACAACGGCCGGGGCATCCCCGTTGAGGTGCACAAGGAGGAAAACCGCTCGGCCGCCACGGTTGTCCTGACGACCCTTCACTCGGGCGGGAAGTTCGACGGCTCCACCTACAAGGTGTCCGGGGGGCTGCACGGAGTCGGCGTGTCCGTGGTGAACGCCCTCTCGGAATGGCTGGTGCTCGAGGTGAAGCGGGAGGGAAAGCGCTACGAGCAGAAATTTTCGCGCGGCCGCCCCGAGACGGACCTGGAAATTTCCGGCACAACGAAAAAGCGCGGCACGCGGGTAACCTTCCTGCCCGATGGGCAGATATTTCCGGAAGTGGACTTCTCCTACGACACCATCGCGGGGAGGCTCCGGGAACTGTCATTTCTCAACGCGGGGCTGAAGATATTCGTATCCGACGAGCGAACGGGAAAGTCGGACGAGTTCTACTACAAGGGCGGGATCAGAGCCTTCGTTCAGCACCTGAACAGAAACAGGAGCGCCCTCTTCCCGAAACCCATCTACATCCTGGGTGATCGGGAAAACACCATCGTGGAGGTCGCCCTCCAGTACAACGACTCGTACCAGGAAACGGTGTTGTCCTTCGCCAACAACATTCGCACCCACGAAGGGGGCTCACACCTGGTGGGGTTCCGCAGCGCCCTGACCCGCCAGATAAACAATTACGCAAACAGCAGGAACCTCTTGAAAGGGGTAAAGGAAAACCTGCAGGGGGACGATGTCCGGGAGGGGCTTACCGCGGTCATCAGCGTAAAGGTCCCCGAACCGCAGTTCGAAGGGCAGACCAAGACGAAGCTCGGAAACAGCGAGGTGAAGGGGGTTGTGGACTCCCTGGTTTACGACGGGCTGATCAACTTCTTCGAGGAGAACCCGTCTGTCGCGAAAAAGATCGTGGAAAAGGGGACCGAGGCGGCACGGGCCAGGGAGGCGGCACGGAAGGCGAAGGAGCTCACCAGGAGAAAGGGGGCCCTCGATTTTTCGACGCTCCCGGGAAAACTCGCTGACTGCCAGGAAAAAGACCCTCTTCTCTGCGAGCTCTTCATCGTGGAGGGTGACTCGGCGGGCGGAAGCGCCAAGCAGGCCCGGGACAGGCGTTTCCAGGCCATACTCCCCCTGAAGGGAAAGATCCTGAACGTGGAGAAGGCCCGGTTCGACAAGATGCTCTCATCGCAGGAGATACGGACGCTCATCACGGCACTTGGAACGGGGATCGGAAAGGACGAGTACGACCCGTCGAAACTGCGCTACGGTAAGATCATCCTCATGACCGATGCCGATGTCGACGGGGCGCACATCAGGACTCTCCTCCTGACCTTCTTCTACCGGCAGATGAAGGAGATGCTCGAGCGGGGCCACCTCTTCATTGCGCAGCCGCCCCTGTACGGCGTCAAGAAGGGGAAGGCGAGCAGGTACCTTCAGGACGACGAGGACCTGGAGGAGTACCTGATCGACAACGGCAAGGAGGGGGTCAAAATCATACGGAACCACAGCAGCCCGATAATCGGCGCACGGCTGCTTACCTTTTCAAAAAGGATTGGCCGTTTCAAGAGCCTCATCGAGAGGAAAGGGCGCAAAGGGTACACCGAGGAGTTCGTCAAGCAGCTTGCCCTCGACGGCAGCCTCGATGCGGGCAGGATGGAAGACCGCGCCTTCCTCAAGGGCTATTTCAAAAAAATGGGGGATATCCTTGCCGCACCGGCATTGCAGATCACGGACTTCTCTTTCCAAGTGGACGAGGAGGAGGGAAACGGGAGTTATTTTGCATGGGTTTCCCTCAAGGAGAAAGGGATAGTGCGGTCCTGCAGGATCGACCACCGCTTCGTTGACTCGAGCGATTTCAAGGAGATGAAGTCGCTGGGGATCTCGCTGAAAAACACGGCCGAGCTGCCCTTTCTGGTGAGCGCAAACGGCGACGAAAGGGAGATCGCCGACTACCTGGAGCTTTTACGTCTCGTCACGGAGCAGGGAAAGAAGGGAGTCTACGTCCAGCGGTACAAAGGCCTGGGCGAGATGAATCCCGACCAGCTCTGGGAAACGACGATGAATCCCGAGACGCGGGTCCTGAAGAAGGTCACCGTGGAGGATGCGATCTACTCCGACGAGATATTCACCATTCTCATGGGGGACAGGGTGGAGCCGCGAAGGGAATTCATAGAGAAAAATGCCCTTGAAGTTTCCCACCTCGATATTTAATAATTACACGTTGGCCAACCGTTAACAGGAACCAAGACAGGGAGTTTGTCCCATGGAGCCGGGAAAAAACATACATTCGGTGACTATCGAAGACGAGATGAAGCGCTCCTACCTGGATTACGCCATGAGCGTCATCGTGGGGAGAGCGCTCCCTGACGTGCGGGATGGCCTCAAGCCCGTCCACCGGCGCATACTTTTCGCCATGAACGAGCTCGGCAACGACTGGAACAAGCCGTACAAGAAGTCGGCACGGATCGTCGGGGACGTGATCGGGAAGTTTCACCCCCACGGGGACACTGCCGTGTACGATGCCCTTGTGAGGATGGTTCAGGACTTTTCCCTCAGGTATCCCCTCGTTGACGGACAGGGGAACTTCGGCTCCGTCGACGGTGACGCTCCTGCCGCGATGCGGTACACGGAGGTCCGCCTTCAGAAGATAGCGGGCGAGCTTCTGCGCGATATAGAGAAGGAAACGGTCGATAAAGTCCCCAATTACGACGGGTCCCTGGATGAACCGACGGTCCTGCCCGCCAGGATTCCGAACCTGATCGTCAACGGTGCAACCGGCATTGCCGTGGGGATGGCGACGAGCATCCCGCCACACAATCTGAGCGAGGTGATCGACGCGCTCGTCGCGCTCATCGCGAACCCCCACATCGCCAATGAGGAGATGATGCAGTTCGTGCGGGGCCCCGATTTTCCCACGGGCGCCATCATCTACGGCACGGAGGGGATCAGGGAGGCGTACAGGACCGGGAGGGGGTCGGTCACGATCCGGGCCCGCGCCTACATGGAGCAGGCCAAGAGGGGGGACCGGGTGAGCATCATCGTGTCGGAAATCCCCTATCAGGTAAACAAGGCACGGCTCATCGAAAAGGTTGCCGATCTCGTGAAAAACAGGCAGATCGAGGAAATTTCCGATATCAGGGACGAGTCGGACAAGGAGGGGACGAGGATCGTCTTCGAGCTCAAAAAGGACTCCATCCCCGAGGTGGTCCTGAACAAGCTCTACAAGAACACCCAGATGCAGACCAGTTTCGGGATCCAGTTCCTGGCCATAGCAAACAACCAGCCGAAGACCTTCGCCCTGAAAGAGCTCCTCTCGGAATTCATCCTCTACAGAAAGGAGATCGTAACACGCAGAACGCTCTTTGACCTCGAAAAGGCGAGGGGAAGGGCGCATATCCTGGAGGGGTTGCTGATCGCCCTGGCCAACCTGGACGCAGTTATCGAACTCATCAAAAAGTCGAAAGACCCCAAAGTGGCCAGGGTCGGCCTGATGGAGAGATTTTCCCTCTCAGACAAACAGGCGGGGGCCATTCTCGAGATGAGGCTCCAGCGGTTGACGGGCCTCGAGAGGCAGAAAATAAAGGATGAGTACGCCGAGATCAAGAAAACGATCACGACCCTCGAGGCGGTACTGGCAGACGAGAAAGTAATGATGAAAGTCATCGCCGATGAGCTCATCGAGGTGCGGGAGATGTACGGCGACGAGAGAAAATCCCAGATCATCGAAGAGACGGAGGATCTGGGCATAGAGGACCTGATCGTCGATGAGGAGATGGTGGTAACCGTTTCCCACAGTGACTACATAAAGAGAAACCCCATCAGCTTCTACCGGGCCCAGAGGCGCGGAGGGCGCGGCAAGATCGGGATGGCCACCCGTGCCGAGGACTTTGTGTCGAAACTCTTCATTGCCACCATGCACTCCTATCTTCTGTTCTTCAGTGACCGGGGAAGAGTCTACTGGCGCAAGGTCCACGAGATCCCGGAAGCGTCGCGCACGGCAAAGGGAAGGGCTATTGTCAATCTCCTCCGCCTTCAGCCGGGTGAGAACATAACGGCCGTTCTTCCCGTCCGGGAATTCGAGCCGGGGAACTACATCATCATGGCCACGGAGCGGGGCCTGATCAAAAAGACGGACATGATGGATTTCAGCCGGCCCCGGAGCACGGGTATCATCGCCATATCGCTGAGGGACGAGGACCGGCTGATCGAGGCGGCGATATCATCGGGAGAGGACGAGGTAATTCTCTCTACCCGCAGGGGGCTTTCCATACGATTCAGCGAGAAGGACGTTCGGGGGATGGGGAGGCAGGCCACGGGCGTCAAGGCGGTGAATCTGGGCAAGGATGACATCGTGGTGAGCATGAAGATCGTCAGAGGGGGCGGGACGATCATGACCGTTACCGAGCTCGGATACGGGAAGCGCACGCCGGAGAGCGACTACCGGAAGCAGTCCAGGGGAGGAAAGGGTATAATCACCCTGAGGGTGACGGGAAAGACGGGACACGTGATCGGCTCGATATTCGTTAGCGATGACGACAACCTCATGCTGATTTCAGATAAGGGGAAAATCATCCGAATAAGGGTAAATGAGGTGCGTGTGGTCGGCAGGAATACCCAGGGAGTGAGACTGATGGAGATGGAGGAGGAGGACAGGCTGAAGGCGATAGACCGACTTGCGGAGAAAGAGGAATGACGCCTAGAGCGCTGAGAGGATTTGCCTGCGCCGTTCTCCTTGCCCTGTGCGCGGGCTGTGCGGAACCGGCAAAGAGGCTCTACGATGAAGCCGGTGCGAGCGCCAGCCAGGGAAAATGGGACAGGGCAAAGGAGATCTACACCACGCTCCTGGATATGTACCCCCAGTCGCGCTTTGCGCCGGGCGCAACGGAGAAGATCGCCGATATTTTCGCCTTCGTCGAGCGGGACTTCGAAGCGGCGATCGAGATGTACGACCTGCTCCTCTACAACTATTCCCAGTCCTCACTTGCCCCCGTGGCCCTTATGAAGAAGGCCGAGATATTGAAGGAGCGGAGGCAGGACCCCGTGGCGAGCCAGGAGCTGCTGGAGAGGCTGTACCAGAACTACCCCGGCTTCAGCGAGAGGGATCACGTCCTGATTCTCATGGCACGCTGCCTCGAGAGCACGGAAAATTTCACCCGGCAGCGGAAGTATCTCCGGGAGCTCATACTCACCTATCCTGATTCCCCTCACGCAGCGGAGGCGCACTACCTCTACGGCATGTCCTGCCTGGCCGACGGGCTCATCGATGAGGCGCTCCTGACGTTCAAGAACTTTCTCTGCGATTACCGGAACACCCGGTTTGCAGCGAGGGCGGAGATCGGTTACGCGGAAGCGCTTCAGGAGAAGCACGGCAAAAGCGAGGCGGCGAATTATCTCACGGCGATAATCGATCGCTACTCCACGCCGGAAAGGGGCATCCTGGCGGAGCAGATAAAGGTTCTTCAGAGCAAGGTACCCATCTCCCGGATCAAAATTCCCGGCAAACGACTCAGGGGGCGACGCTGATGGGCGGTAATGTTTACCGCTTCACCCAGAAGGCAAAACTGGAGGATCTGATACGCCTGGTCGTGGAAAACGACATTTCCGCGGACCGGCTCGAGGAGATCGCGGGCGACATGGTGCGCTTCGGCGACAGTGCCGTCCGGCCGCTTCTTCGGGAGCTCGACTGTGCAGAAGACGAGGAGAGCTTCAGCCGCCTCACCTACGTGATCGAGTGTCTCCAGAACTCCAGTTTCGTTGCGCCTCTTTTGAAGATGCTCCTGACGAGGAAGCTGTCACAATCCTTCCGGGCGCAGATACTCAACGTGCTGCACAATTTCGACGTCGATATATCGGATACCCTCCTCGGAGGGGTTTCGGGTGACCTGAGGGTTATGACGGAAAGTTTCGTCGATCTCACGATCCGGGACGAGAATCTCCTGGAGAACTTTCTCGAGGAGTTCCAATACCTGGGCTTCGACCTCCAGCAGAACATCATTCGGAGAATCGCCTCGACCAAGAGCACCCGCTCGGTGTTCATCCTTTTCATCATCGCCTCGGCGTATAACTCGTCCGTTGCCCTTCACGCCGCACGTGAGCTCGGCAGGATCAGGGATGGCATGGCCCTCTCAGCCCTCCGGCGGCTGATAAAGCGCACCCGGAGCCCGGAGGTGAAGATGCAGGCCGTGCGCTCCGTGCGGAGGCTGGAGCTTCTGGGCGTGAAAAAGGAGAGGAGGTTCTACCGTTTTCCCCAGGGGCCTATCTACCGGGTCGTGGTGAGCCGGGCGGACGGGATGGACGAGTTCACCGTCACCGTTTCCCGCTTTTACGATGAGAGGAAAAGATCCCTCGCCATGAGCATCTTCCAGGTAAACAGGTCATACGGCATCGTGGAGTGTTACGGGAATTTCAAGACCTCCCGGAAAGCCTTCGACAGCATCGTATCGGGTTTTGTGCGAGCCCGCAGCTCCCTCGAAGTTCCCTTCGAGTACGGGCTGCGCCTCATCCGGCACGGGATGTTCCTCACGGAGAAAAACGAGGGGCTCTACCCTGCCGAGATGCACCTCCGGGAGCAGATCCTGGACGCGGAAGATGTGTATCCGCAGGAGCACGAACACCTGATCAGGGGCCTGAGCCTGGAGGACGTCAGGGAGAACCTGGCCCTTCTCGAGAAGAGCGCCCACCTCATTTCCCTGCCCGAGTGTTCCGAGTGGATCCTCACGTCGAAGAGGACCTTCGAGTACGCCGAGGAGCTCGCGAAGGATCCGGCGCCGGAGAAACCATACGCGGATGACCCGAAGAAAAGGAGCCTTTTGAAGCAGTACATAAGGGAGTGCCTGTATCCCCTGCGTGATATCATCAGGGAGAGGCTCCTGTTCACGGCGGAACTGATGCAGCAGGGGGGCAGGTCAGCCAAGCACGTGAGGATGGCCCTCTGTGCGGCCCTCAATATTGGCGAGGGGGGAAATGTCTCCTTTACCCATCACCCGTTCATCGAGGCACTGGCGCGGGAGTCCCTCAGGGAGGCGGTAGAGTACCTGAGGGAGGGGGCTGACTATAAGGGTCTGTTCTATGAATACGGGGATGAGGAGTGAAGGCGGGGAAAAGATAGCGATTCTCGGGGCCGGATCCTGGGGAACGGCCGTTGCCATCGCGCTGAGCGTGAAGTTCAAGCAGATCTCGCTCTGGGCCCACCATGATGTAAATCTCGATACCATACGGGATACGGGCGAAAACGCCCTTTTCCTGCCGGGTTTTCGCATTCCCCCGAACGTGGCCCCCTCTTATGACCTTGCAGAGGTGATCGGAGGGGCCGAAATCGTCCTTTTTTGCGTTCCCTCCCTCTTTGCCCGCCAGGTGGCGGCTCGGGCGAGCCGGTACATGGAGAAAGGGCAGATTCCCGTCTCTCTCTCGAAGGGGGTCGAGACGGAAACCCTGAAACGGGTGAGCGAGATACTCGTGGAAGAGCTTCCAGAGGAGCAGGGGAGGCGGGTCTCGGTGCTCTCGGGCCCCACCTTTGCCCGGGAGGTCGCGGGCTTTAAACCCGCTGCTGCGACCATCGCCTCGGCGAGCCTCGATACCACGCGGATTCTCCAGAAAAAGCTGAGCACGCCCCATTTCCGGCTTTATGGAAACGATGATGTCGTCGGGGTAGAGCTCGGGGGGGCCGCCAAGAACGTCATTGCCATCGCAACGGGAATTGCCGATGGGCTCGGGTTCGGCCTGAATGCGCGGGCTGCGATCATCACGAGGGGGCTCGTGGAGATGAAGCGGCTCGGCGTGGCCTTCGGGGCTTCCCGGGAGACGTTCAACGGGCTGGCGGGCCTCGGCGATCTCATTCTCACCTGTACGGGTGACCTGAGCAGGAACAGGACCTTCGGGCTCCGCCTGGGCCGGGGGGAGAGCGCCCGGGAAATCCTGAGCGGGATGCTGATGGTCGCCGAGGGGGTGAAGACGTCTGTTTCGCTCCATGAGATGAGAAAAAAAGCACGGGTGGAGATGCCGATAGCAGAACAGGTGTATCATATATTATATGAGGGGAAAAAACCCGGGGCCGCGGTGAAAGAGCTCCTGGGGAGATCCCTGAAGCTGGAGAAAGAAGAGGAAGGGTGAAGATGGAGGATCTGAAGGAGAAGGTCGGCAGGGTACGGGAGCTTCTGCACGAGAGAAACGGGCTCCTCCTTGCGCACAATTATCAGCGTGACGAGGTCCAGGAAATCGCTGACGTGACCGGCGACTCCCTCGGTCTCAGCATGGAGGCGGCCAGGTCCGACGCCGAGGTTATCGTTTTCTGCGGCGTCCACTTCATGGCGGAGAGCGCCGCCATCCTCTCCCCGGACAAGACGGTGCTCCTCCCCAGGATCGAGGCGGGGTGCCCGATGGCCGATATGGTCACGGGAGATGATCTCAGGGAGTTTCGGGAGAGCAACAGGGAGCACGTGGTCGTCACCTACGTGAACTCGACGGCGGAAGTGAAAGCCTACACCGATATATGCTGCACCTCGGCAAACGCCATTTCGGTAGTCAGGCACATTCCGGAAGACAGGAAGATCTTCATGGTGCCCGACAAGAATCTCGCCCTCTATGTGGAAAAAAAGTCGGGGAGAAAACTGGAGTGGTGGGACGGCTACTGTCCGACCCACGACAGGTTGACTGCGGAAGAGGTGCGGAAAATGAAGGAGGCCCACCCCGACGCCTTCGTGGTGGTGCATCCCGAGTGCAGGCCGGACGTGGTGGAGATGGCAGACCACGTCTGTTCCACGTCGGGCATGTATACATACTGCAGGGAGTCGGCGGCGAAGAAGTTCATCATCGGCACGGAGATGGGCATTCTCTACAGGCTCAGGAAGGAAAATCCCGACAAGGAGTTCTATCTGGCGTCCGAGGTGCTCATCTGTCCGAACATGAAGCTGACAACGATAGATGACATCATCGAGTGCCTGGAGGGAATGAAGAATATCATCACCGTCCCCGAGGAAATCCGGGTGCCGGCGAAAAAAGCCCTCGATGCGATGCTCGGGGTGCCGAGAGACTCTTAAGTACCGTTATGGCCGATCAGCCGGGTAAAACAGCCCGAAATATGCAGAGCGCGGTGGGAAATGCGGCGGGGGTAACGTATGTGAGGATGGCCCCGCTCTCGGGCATCGTCTACGCCCTTTGCCAGCGCATAGGCAAGGGGGGCGATCGGGCGGTTCTCGTCGTTCCCGGGAAGAGGGAGGGAGAGGAAGCCCTCGTATGCGCCGAGACGTTCCTGGGAAGCGGGCATGCCCACATGCTCTCCCACTACGAGCTCAATCCCTACGAGGCATCATCGCCCGACCCCAACATCGTGGCCAGGCGCATCGAGACCCTCTTCGCGGTCATGGAGGGACGGTGCCGCCTGCTGGTGTCGACGGCGGAGGCATTCTCTGCATTCACGGCACCACCGACACAGCTTCGGAATATGCGGTTCGGCGTGGAGAGGGGTACGATCCTGGACAGGGAAGCGCTCCTCGGGTGGCTTGTTGGCGCCGGGTTCCAGCGGATCCCCGAAGTTTCGGACCCGGGAGACTTTGCCGTCAGGGGGGGCATAGTCGATGTGTTTTCGCCGGCCGTCAAGCTCCCCGTCCGCCTGGAGTTTGCCGGTGACGTGATCGAATCCATCCGGCTGTTCGACCCCTCGTCGCAGAGGACGGTTAAGAGTGCCGATGCGATCACCCTCTATCCCGCCTCTGAAATCGTCTGGCCCGTGAACGACCGCCCCTTGACGGAGGACCCCCTGCCCGGCGGGGTGGAAGATTTTTTGAGCGCGGGGGTCAGGTTTCCCGGCATAGAGTTTTTCATGCCCCGCATTTACGGAAAAAGGGGCGCAGCCCTCGACTATTTTAAAGGCCCGCCCCACGTCGTCATATATGATTACGCCGAGGTGAAGAAGCGGCAGCAGTTCCTGGCAGCCCTCGCGAGGGACATTTTTCGCAAGGGGGAGGAAGGCCTGCCCGCACCGGAGGAGCTTTTTTCCGAGGGGGACGGCGCCGGAGCGAAGGCGAAGGGCCAGACCCTGACCCTCATAGACAATTTTTTCAACAGGCCCGCGGAGAGAGAGCTGTTCGGCATCGACATCTCTTCCCCGGGGGGCCCATCACATCCCCGAAGGTCCCCCCTCCAGCTCAAGGGCGCCTTATCCCTTATTCAGAAGTCCCGGAAAAAGGGGATGCGTTGCTGTATCGTGGTACCCAGCCCCTACCGGCTCGACGTGATGAGAAGGATCATGGAGGAGAACGGGGTACATCCCCTGTCCACCATCGAAGACGGGCGGGGCGGATTCTCCGCGTGGCAGGGCGTGGCCCTTGCCACGTCAGGGATGAAAAGTGGATTTATCAGCAATAAAGGGGCAATTTTAGTCATCACAGACCATGATATCTGGGGAAAACGTACCTATTATAGGGATTATAAGCCATCTGACCCGGAAAAAGAAAGAATCGGGCTTCTTTCGCTCAGAAAAGAGGATTATGTGGTTCATGATGACTACGGAATCGGGCTTTTTGCCGGCCTTAAAACCATGAAAGTGGGGGGTAATACCGTAGAATTTGCGGTTATCGAGTATGACGGGGGTGATCTGCTCTATCTGCCCACGTACCGGCTGGACCTGATCCAGAAGTATGTCGGCGGCGACGGAAAGGGCCTGAAGCTCGACCGTCTTGGAGCGCGGCGGTGGGAGCTGGCAAAGCGCAGGGTCCGGGAGAAGGTGGAGCAGGTGGCCGCAGAGCTTCTCTCCATCCACGCAGAGAGAGAGGCATCCGAGGGGTTCGCCTGCGATCCGCCCGACGCCGCCTTCGAGGAGTTTGCCGCCGGCTTCGAGTTCGAGGAGACGCCGGACCAGGAGAGGGCGATAGGCGAGGTCATCGAAAACATGACGAACTCCCGCCCCATGGACAGGCTGGTCTGTGGAGACGTGGGGTATGGAAAGACGGAGGTGGGGCTCCGGGCGGCGTTCCTGGCCGTGATGGCGGGCAAGCAGGTCGCGGTCCTCTGCCCCACGACGGTGCTGGCACAGCAGCACTTCAAGACGTTCCGGGAGAGGTTCGAGAACTTTCCCGTGAGAGTTGCCTCGTTGAGCAGGTTTGTGAAGAGCAAGGAACAGAGGACGATACTGCAGGAGCTTGCAGGCGGCAGGCTCGACATCCTCATAGGAACCCACCGGCTCCTGCAGGGCGACGTGATTTTCCGGGACCTTGGCCTGCTCGTCATCGATGAAGAGCAGAAGTTCGGGGTGATGCACAAGGAGAAGTTGAAGAAGATGCGGACCACCGTGGATGTTCTGACCCTTTCTGCGACCCCCATTCCGCGCACGTTCCACATTGCCCTCTCCGGGATAAAGGACATAAGCATTATCCAGACGCCGCCGAAGGAGAGGTTGTCCGTCCGCACATTTGTGGTGGAGTTCTCCGAAGAGATTATCAGGGAGGGCATCGGAAGGGAGCTTCGGCGCGGCGGCCAGGTATATTACATCCACAACAGGATCCAGACCATCGGGAAGACGGAGCGGTTTCTCCGGGAGCTCTTTCCCGAGGCAAGGATAGAGGTGGCCCACGGCCAGATGGGCGAGGATGCATTGAAAGGGGTGATGAGGCGGTTCTACGGAGGCGGGGTGGATGTGCTGCTCTGCACGGCGATCGTCGAGTCGGGCCTCGATATCCCGAGGGCCAACACGATGATCGTCGACCGGTCCCACACCTTCGGCCTCGCCCAGCTCTACCAGCTCCGGGGGAGGATAGGCCGGGACCGGAGAAGGGCGTATGCCTACCTGATCGTGCCGCCGAGAAAAGCCCTTTCCCCGGAGGCCGTTGCGCGGCTCTCGGCCATCGAGGAGCTGTCCGAGCTTGGTTCGGGGTTTCAGATAGCCTCCTACGACCTCGACATAAGGGGAGGGGGTGACATTATCGGGCCAAGCCAGTCCGGGCACATCCAGCACGTGGGCTACGAGATGTACCTCCGGTTCCTCGAAGATGCGGTGGCCAGGCTGAAGGGAAAATCACCGGGCAGGAAGGCGCTGCCCGATGCGGAGCTCGGCGTGCCCGTGTTCATACCCGATGAGTACATTCACGACCCCCAGCGGAAGCTCGATTTTTACCGGAAGATCGCCCTGGTCCGCTCTGATGAAGATTACGACGAGGTCTTCCTCGAGCTTACCGACAGGTTCGGTGCGCTTCCCGAACCGGTTTTCAACCTGCTGCGGATTGCCCGGCTGCGATCCCTCCTCTCGCGGGAGGGCGTAAGGGAGCTCAAGGCCAGCGAAGGGAGAATCCATGTCTCCTTCGATGCGGACGCAGCCATTGACCGGAACCACATTGCGGGACTCGTCGCGAGAAAGGGGGAGAAGTACGGTTTTGACCGCCGCGGGATCCTGGTGGTCCGGACGGAATTTGACGGGACGAACTGGGATCGCCTGGTTTCCGACATGAATGCGGTCCTGGGCGGGGACAAGCTGGAGGGCGGGTTTTTCGGACGGGGAATTGCGAACCCGCGCGGAGACCGCTAAGATTATAACCATGACCGTTACCGGGTGGAAAGGGGAGATGTGGGATTGTACATGACGAAAACCATACGCGTGAAACGCGCCCTTGCGGGTATCCTCAGCGCCCTTCTTGTCTCCGGCTGCAGCGGCCTGTCGGACAATCAGGCCGGCAAGAAGGTGAAAGAGGTCGTTGTGGCCACGGTGGATGGTGGAAACATAACCCAGCGGGATCTTGCGAACGAGATCCTGGAAGTAAGGGGGTTTTCTTCGACCCTCGACGTCGAGGGGGCGACGAGGGAAGAGATCGTCAAGGCCCTTCAGCGCCTCATCCGCAAGGCGCTCATCATTGAGGAGGCGAAGAAGATGGGCGTCGACGTCGACGAAGGTGAGGTCGATCAGGAGATCATGCAGATAAAGGGCGACTATCCCGAGGGGACATTCGGAAAACTGCTGCTGAAAGAGGGAATCGATGAGAAGGTCTGGAAGGAAAAGCTGAAGCAGACCCTGCTCATCAAGAAGGCATCGGAGATCATCAAGGACAGGGCAACTCCCGCAACGCAGAAGGAGCTCTACCGATACCTGGCGAACAACAAGATCACCCTGAGAAAGAAAGTCGTCGTGCCGAAGAGGTGGTACCTCATCGAGTACGTATTTATTTCCAAAGACGATGCGGAAAGGGCCCGGGAGCTCGTCCAGAACAGCGATGGCTCGAAAGATGCAGAAATTTTAAACAGCGCCTCCCTTCCCGCCACCATTTACGACCTCGGTTATCTCTCGGAGCGGAGGATCGGCAAGGACTACGTGAATGAAGTGACGTCTCTCGAGGCACAGGGGGTTTCCAGGATCGTGAAGCTCCCGAGCTCCTACGCTTTTTTCCGGGTGCGAGATGTCCAGGAAAAGCACGTGAAGAGAAAGGAGGAGGCAATAGAGGAGATAAAAGGGAAGATCTCGATGCAGAAAAGGGAGGAATTCCTCTCGAAATGGCTGCAGCAAAAGTACAACGAGTCCACGATAAAGATAAACGAGGCGGCCCTCGGAAAGCTGGAAGGGGTGGGAAAGGGGGACCGATGATGAAGAGGATATGCGCGATGCTCCTTACCCTCGCTGCGCTCGCTGCGGGCGCTGAGCTGGCAGCCAAGGTCATCGATGGGGTTTTCATCAATATCAACGGCAACGCGGTGACCTACTCAGAATTCAGAGAGTTCGTGGCCCACCGGTTGCGGATATCAGAGGGGGACGCCGAAGAGTTCCTGAGCAAAGAGCGCTCCAGGGAGAAGCTGAAAGGCCTCACCAATGCATTCATCGACGCCAAGCTGATAAGCTTCGAGCTCGAAAAGCTCGGGGACAGGGTGAAGAAGCAAGATCTTGACGGCGTGATACAGCGGATCCTGGATGAAAACGGGTTCACCGAGGAGGATTTTGAGCAGGTCCTCGGGCGCGAAGGCATAACCCTTGGGGCATACAGGCAGAACCTCCGCCAGGAGATGGAAAAGAGCCGGGTTATCCGTGCCCTGAAGGGCAAGGAGGTGCTGGTTACCGATGAGGAGGCGAAGCATTTCTACCTCGAAAACCGGGATCGCTTCAAGCGGGACTTCAAGGTTATGCTCACCATGCTCTCGTTTCCCCTCCAGTTGCCCGAGGAGCGGGATGAGCTGATCCGGTTTCGCGAGATCGTCTCCGGTGCCGATGAAATTGTCGAGCACGGGGGCAAACTGGAGGAGGTGAGGGATTTTTTGCAGAGCAGGGGCATTCCCGTGAAATCCTCTGTCCTGGGTCCGGTGTCGGTGGACGACCTGAGCGGGGAGCTCAAGGACGAGGTTGCAAGCCTTTCCGGAGGGGAGACCTCCCGGTCGACGATCGTAAAGGACAGGGTCGCCTTCATCCAGGTGGCGGAACGGCAGGGAGGAGAGTACATGCCGTTTGAGGACGTGAAGGGGGCAATCAATGAGGAGATGGTGAGCAAAAGGAGCATCGGGGCGATAAAGGAGATAATACGGGATCTGCGCTCCCGTTCCTACATCGAGGTCTACCTTCAATAACGGGTCGCATGTCGCGGGAGTGTGGACTGCAGGATAATCTGCCCGTGGATGTGCATCTCTGTGTGTGCTCGCTTCATCCATCTATTGAGGAGTCATGGCCAGGCCAAAGATTGCGATTACCATTGGTGACCCGGCAGGTGTGGGACCGGAAATCATAGCCAAGCTTCTTGCCCAGGGCTCCATCTTCCGGCGATGTGAGCCGGTGGTGTACGGCGACAGCAAGATCCTGCAGAGGGCGTGCAAACTGATCGGCGTTCCGGGTGACGTTACCCGGGACGGGCTCGCCGTCGGGAAACGTGCCGTGTCCGTCGTCAGCCCCCTCGGGAAAGAGTATTCGAAAGGTCGGGCCAGGGACGGGACGGCGTGGGGATCGGTGTTGATGATGGAAGCGGTGAAAAGAGCGGTACTCGATGCGATGGAGGGCAGGGTTGCGGCTGTCGTTACCTGCCCCATCACCAAGGAAGGGATCGGGCGCGCGGGCTATGCCCATCCCGGCCACACGGAGTTCATTCAGGAGCTCACGGGAGCGGGAAGGGTCGTCATGATGCTCGCGGGGAAGCGCCTGAAGGTGGCTCTCGTTACCACCCACGCTTCCCTCAGGGAGGCGGTGTCGATGATTGACGAGGAACGGGTATTTGAGACGATAGAGATCGTGTGGAGGGACTTTGTGAACAAGCTGGGTTACGAGGAGCCGAACATAGCGGTTGCGGGCCTGAATCCCCACGCGGGAGAGGGGGGCCTTTTCGGCCGGGAGGAGGAGGATCACATCCTCCCGGCTGTTCACAGGGCCAGAAAAAGAGGGATGAATGTTTCGGGCCCCTATCCCCCCGATACGGTCTTTCGCCGGGCGTACAACGGCGGGTTCGACGTGGTCGTCGCCATGTACCACGACCAGGGGCTGATACCGCTGAAGCTGGTCCACTTCGACACGGGCGTGAACGTTACCCTGGGGCTTCCCGTGGTCCGCACCTCGGTGGACCACGGAACGGCCTACGATATCGCCTGGAAGGGGATCGCCCGGCCCACGAGCCTTCGCTCCGCGGTGAACTTTGCCCTGGACATGATACGGGGAGGCGCGCGTGGCCATCGATAAAATCGTGATAAAGGGAGCGCGTGAGCACAACCTGAAGAACGTGTCGGTGGAGGTCCCCCGGGACAGGCTCATCGTCATAACGGGGGTCTCGGGTTCGGGCAAGTCCTCTCTGGCCTTCGACACCATATACGCGGAAGGCCAGCGCAGGTACGTGGAGTCTCTGTCTGCCTATGCCAGGCAGTTTCTCGAGCTGATGGAGAAGCCAAACGTGGATTCGATAGAGGGGCTTTCCCCGGCGATTTCCATAGAGCAGAAGAGCGTGAGCAAGAACCCGAGATCGACGGTGGGGACGGTTACGGAAATTTACGACTATCTGCGGCTCCTCTTTGCGTCGGTCGGCGTGGTGATGTGTCCCCACTGCGGAAAGGAGATACGGTCACAGACGGTGCAGCAGATGACCGACGCGGTTCTGGCCATGGGCGAAGGGGCGAGGGTCGTGATCATGGCACCCGTGGTCCGGGGAAGGAAGGGTGAGTACAAAAAGGAGATCGAGCGGTTCAGAAAGGACGGTTTTGTCCGGATACGCGTCGATGGACAGATCTGCGACCTTGCAGAGGAGATCACCCTCGACAAGAAGAGAAAGCACGATATCGAGGTGATCGTCGACAGGATAGTGGTCAGCGAGGCGGCGCGCAGCAGGATTGCCGAATCCCTCGAGCTCGCGCTGCGGATGGGCAGCGGTGTGGTTACGATTCTGGATCACTTCGGAAAGGAGGGCTACTTCAGCGAGCGTTTCGCCTGCCCCGAGTGCAACTTCAGCCTCCCCGAGGTATCCCACCGGCTCTTCTCTTTCAACAACCCCTACGGGGCCTGTCCCGCCTGCGCCGGCCTGGGGGTGACGAACCATTTCGACCCGGATCTGGTGGTTCCGGATCCTTCCAGGTCGATACGGGAAGGGGCGATTGCCCCCTGGTCGAGGAAGGGCGTGCCGTCCCCGTACTACACGGCCATCCTCGAGTCGCTCGAGGAGCACTACGGGTTTTCCATCTACACTCCCTTCCGGGAACTTCCCCGGAACGTTCAGAACGTGCTCTTCTACGGCTCGGGAGAGGAGGAGATAAAGTTCTACTACGACGAGGGGAGGAGGAGGCATTTCTACTGGAGGCCCTTCGAGGGATTGATAGCGAACATCGAAAGACGCTTCCGGGAGACCGATTCGGAGGCGGTGAGGGAGGATCTGGAGCGGTACATGCGCCAGGTTCCCTGCAGGGATTGCGGCGGGGCCCGCCTGAACAGGGACGCGCTCCAGGTGACCGTGGGCGGCAGGAACATTTACGAGGTTACCCGGCTGGCGGTCAAGGAGGCAATCGGCTTTTTCGATCACCTCCCCCTCGGTCAGAAGGAATTTCAGATCGTAGAGCGGGTCCTCAAAGAGGTTCGGTCCCGCCTGGGATTCCTGGCGAACGTCGGTCTCGACTACCTGGCTCTCAACCGGGCATCGTCCACCCTGTCGGGCGGGGAGGGCCAGAGGATCCGGCTGGCCACCCAGATCGGGTCTTCCCTCGTAGGCGTGATGTACATCCTCGACGAGCCCAGCATCGGCCTTCACCAGAGGGACAACCGCCGCCTCCTCAGGACGCTGATGGAACTGCGGGACCAGGGAAATACGGTCATCGTCGTCGAGCATGACGAGGAGACGATAAGGAGCGCCGATTTCATCATCGACATGGGTCCGGGGGCGGGCATGTCGGGCGGAGAGGTCGTCGTGTCGGGCACCCTGGATCGAGTCTGCTCGGCCAAGGAGTCGATTACGGGGAAATACCTGTCCGGGCAGAAGACGATAGAGGCCCCCGATGAGAGAAAGGGAGGGACGGGGAAACACATCCGGGTTTCAGGATGCAGGGGGAACAACCTGAAAAACATCTCCGTGAGGATACCCCTGGGCGTCATCACCTGCGTGACGGGGGTCTCCGGGTCAGGAAAGTCCACCCTGGTGTTCGATACCCTCAGGCCCGCCGTCGCCAACCGCCTGACGGGGTCGAAGGACCGCCCTGCCCCCTTCGAGAGGCTCGAGGGAGTGGAGGACATCGACAAGGTCGTCAATATCGACCAGTCACCCATCGGCAGGACGCCGCGGTCGAACCCGGCCACCTACACGGGGGTGTTTACCTACATCCGGGAGCTCTTTGCCATGCTTCCCGAATCCCGGGCCAGGGGTTACCGCCCGGGGAGGTTTTCCTTCAACGTGAAAGGGGGAAGGTGCGAGGCCTGTCAGGGCGAGGGCGTCATCAAGATAGAAATGCACTTCATGCCCGACGTGTACGTGAGCTGTGACCTGTGCAGCAGGAAACGGTTCAACCGGGAAACGCTCGAGGTCACCTACCGGGGGAAAAACATAGCCGACGTTCTCGGCATGACGGTGAACCAGAGCTCCGAGTTTTTCCAGAATATCCCGAGAATCAAAAGGAAATTGCAGACGCTGAAGGATGTGGGGCTGGGGTACATCACCCTCGGCCAGAGCGCAACCACCCTGTCCGGCGGCGAGGCGCAACGGGTGAAGCTGTCGCGGGAACTTTCCCGGAGAGATACGGGCAGGACCCTCTACATGCTCGATGAGCCCACGACGGGGCTGCACTTCGACGACATAAAGAAGTTGCTCAGGGTCCTTACCATGCTCACGGAAAAGGGAAACACGGTGATCATAATCGAGCACAACCTCGACGTGATAAAATCAGCGGATTACATAATCGACCTCGGCCCCGAGGGGGGAGACGAGGGAGGGTTCCTGGTGGCCCAGGGAACCCCGGAGGAGATTGTTCGGGTCCAGGACTCTTTCACCGGACGGTACCTGAAAAAGCTCCTCGGCAGGGGAAAGGCGAAGGTGGCGATCGGGAAATAAAACAGCTCCACGTGCAGAGATCAACGTTCACGGGCAAAGGGAATCGACTTTTACTCGAAAACTACGGGCGGGGAAATATCCCCTGTGAACCTCGAACAGCCCTTCAGGGAAAGTGCTCTCTTTTTCGGTTGACCGCCGTTTGTTTTTGTGTTAGAAATCCACAATTTGTTGCTCACGTCACCTGCGGGGGCGACAGAGGTTTCGAGGGTCCCTTTGGGGGGCAAAAAGAAAAAATCAGTTCTCTTCCGGGAAATCGGCAAGTATGCCGCCCTCGGCCTCGAAATGGCCCTGTCGGTGATCATCGGGCTCGCAATCGGCGCTTTTCTGGATAAGAGGTTGAAGACAGGTCCGTGGCTGACCCTGCTCTTTCTTGTCCTGGGCTTCGCGGCTGGCCTGCGCAGCCTCATCCGGGCGGCGCTCAAGTCGCAGAAGGAGATGAACAACGAGGAAGAATCGGACGGGAAGCCTTGAACGAGGGAAAGGTACCCAGAAGGATTGAACTCCAGATCCTCCTCTCTGCGGCGGCAATAGCGGGCCTTTTTGTGATCTTTAACATGGCGGGGAAGGTGCCCGGGGTGATCGCAGGAGGCCTCGTTGCGTATCTGAACTTTTTTTTCATCAGGGTCATCATCCTGAGGACTTTTGCGCGGAAGGACAAAATCAGATTTGCAATCGCTCTGTTATATGGTGTAAAATTCCTGGCGGTCATCCTCGTCGTATACCTGATCGTCAGGAGCAAACGGTTCGACATGGTGGGTTTCCTCGCCGGGTTTTCGAGCCTTCTGCTGGGGATTCTCCTGGAGGGGATTCGCAGGGCCATATGGGAAGACAGGCCGCCGGAGGAAAGCGGATGAAGGTGAAAAGATCGGTGCCACTCGTTCTGGGTATGCTGGCTTTGCCGGGCGTGGCGCATGCCGCCGGAGAGCATGGATTTTCCTGGTTCAACCTCCTGAAGATACCGGGGGTCCCCCCGTACATCCTTGCTGCTGCGTGCGTCGCGATTTTCATCCTCCTCCTCTCCTTTCTCGCCGTGGGGTCGAAAAAGCCCGAGGACCTGCTGATTCCCGATGCAAAGTTCAACCTCAGGAACCTGCTCGAGCTCATCGTCATGTTCGTCTACAGCATCGGCAAGGACATCATCGGGGAGGAGATGAAAAATTACATGCCCCTCATTGCGACGGTGTTCATCTATATTCTGTTCATGAACCTGCTCGGGCTCGTCCCCGGCTTTTTGCCGCCCACGGACAAGATGACCGTGACCGTGGGGTGTGCCCTCGTCATATTTTTTGCCACCCACTATTACGGGGTGAAAGCAAACGGGATGAAATATTTCAAGCACTTTATCGGTCCCGTGTGGCCGCTGGCCCCCCTGATGATCCCCATTGAGATCATCAGCCATCTCGCGCGGCCCATGTCTCTCTCCCTCCGGCTTTTCGGCAACATAACGGGTGACCACCTCGTGGTTGGCATATTTCTCGGCCTCGTGCCGATTCTTGTGCCGTCGATCTTTTACGGCCTGGGGGCGTTCGTATCTTTCATGCAGGCGTTCATCTTCACCGTGCTCTCCATGATTTACATCGCCGGCGCCATCGAACACGGGGAAGACCATTGATTTAGAGGGTCGGCCGGCCCTTTGAATAAAATACATTTCCCATAAGGAGGGAAGTAGATGTCCAGAAAAGTTTCACTCACAACACTCCTCGCACTGCTGATCGTGGCAGTTGCATCGATTGCGTTTGGTGCGGAAGAGGCTGCAGCCGGAGCGGGGTCGGGCGTCAAGGCGTTCATCGCTATCGCGGCGGGATTCGGCATTGCGATCGCTTCTTTTGGCGGTGCGCTCGGCCAGTCCAAAGCCATCGCTTCGGGGCTTGAAGGAATAGCGAGAAATCCCTCTGCACAGAACAAGATCTTCATTCCCATGATCGTTGGCCTGGCTTTGATCGAGTCGCTCGTAATCTATGCGCTCGTTATCTCTTTCATCCTCGTTGGGAAGCTGTAAGCAGGAAGGAAGAGGGAAGAAATGGTGGGCTGCCTGCCGGCAGCCCCTTCTGTTTGAACCCGGTGTGCTTCAATGGGGCATGTCATTTGGTATTGTGGATTTCGGAATGCGGATTGCTGAATAGGGCCCGGTTACCCGTTCGGAAACGCGCTTCCCTCTTCCGGTCCTTCCCGGTTTAGTTCCGCAATCCGCAGTCCCCATTCCACGAGGCCGGAATACCCGGCCGGATTTTTTCCTACAAGATCTTCTTCAGCACGTTCTCTGCAGCCCTGATGGTTTGATCGATATCCCTGCGGGTGTGGGCTGCCGAAACAAAGGCCGCTTCGAACTGGGAGGGAGCGAGGTACACCCCCGCGTTGAGCATGGCGTGAAAATAGCGGCCATACGTTTTCGTGTCCGTGCTTCTTGCTGTGTCATAGTCGTACACGGCGGGCAGGCCGGTGAAGAAGGCCGTGAACATGGAGCCCACCCTGTTGATGGGGATGTTTGCCTTCAATCTGGAAGCTATGCCCGACAGGCCGTCTGCGAGAACGGAGGCCTTCTCCTCCAGTTCCCGGTAAATGCTTCTCTTTTCAAGCGCCCTCAGCGTGGCCAGGCCCGCGGAGACGGCGAGTGGATTTCCTGACAGGGTCCCGGCCTGGTAGACGGGGCCGGTTGGGGAGATATGATCCATGATATCGCCTTTCCCCCCGAAGGCGCCAACGGGAAGGCCCCCCCCTATTATCTTGCCCAGCACGGTAAGGTCCGGCTCAATCCCGAAAAGCTGCTGTGCGCCGCCCGGGGCCACCCTGAACCCCGACATGACCTCGTCGAAGATGAGCACGATCCCCTCCTTTGCCGTGGCTTCCCTGAGGCCCTCGAGGAATCCGGGTTTCGGAACGATCACCCCCATGTTTCCCGGCACGGGCTCGATGACGACGCAGGCGACCTTGCCCCGGTTCGCTTTTATGAGCCTGCTCACCGAATCCAGGTCGTTGAAGCGTGCCGTGAGGGTCTCTCTGGCAAGCCCCTTCGGAACGCCCGGGCTGTCGGGAACGCCGAGGGTCGTGGCGCCGGACCCTGCTTTGACGAGCAGGCTGTCACCGTGGCCGTGGTAACACCCGGCGAACTTGATGATGCGGTCCCGTCCCGTGTAGCCCCGCGCAAGCCGGATTGCGCTCATGGCGGCTTCGGTGCCCGAGCTGACCAGCCGTACCCGCTGCATTGAGGGGAAGAATTTTTTTATCAGCTTCGCCAGCTCGATCTCGAGCTTCGTCGGGGCGCCGAAGCTCGTCCCCCTCTTCGCCGCCTCGCCGACCTGTTTGATCACGGCGGCCGGGGCGTGTCCGAGTATCATGGGGCCCCAGGAGCCGACGTAGTCGATGTATTCGTTCCCGTCCTCGTCCCACACCCGGGATCCCTTTGCCCTGGCGATGAACAGGGGGGTCCCGCCGACGGACTTGAAAGCCCGGACGGGCGAGTTCACCCCTCCCGGAATATGATTTTTGGCCTGACGGAAGAGCTTTCTCGAAACAGCGGTCTTCATGGCATCCCTCCACGCATCCTTGATGTGTGAACCCATGAACGATAACCGGGCGGGCTTCCGGAACTCCGGCCGGGTAGCGTTTTTGCACGCCCGCTGAAGCTCGTTTCTGATGGGCTCCCGATAAGTAAACTACGGAAAATCGATCGTGTCAACCATCGGGGAGCGAGGAGGCGCTTCTTCGATGAGGGTGTGGCCGAGATGGAGAATATGGCTATAATATAAGGAAAGGGGGCGCAGAAGGCAGGCGGCACGAGAGCCTGATGGGAGGTTTCACATGGGCAAGCGGGACAAGGAGCTGATCGAGTCCAACTACGGGGCTCTGTGGTCGGGTTCGCAGGAGATAACCGTCATGGGAAAAGCCCTCGGGATCAGAGACGTGCTCCGGGCTATCGACCTGGATGCAGGGGATATCGTCCCGATAGACGTGGTGAAACTGGGGGAAGACCGCTTTGCCCTGCGCTACTTTGACGGGGACGACCGGTGCGTGGTTGCCCTCGAGATGGATCGCCGGTACAGGATCACCAGCGAGCACAGGGCCCACGTAGCGGAATGGCTCGAGGACACCTACCACGGTATAGGGAGAGAAGCCATTTCTCCTTACGAACTGGTAAGTTACCTGATGGACCTCTACGGTGTGGAGGACCGGTAGGGCCGGACCCGCTTTCCTTGAGAATGGCGGCCACCCTCTTCTCCCCGTCGATTCTTTCCCCCGGGATGCCTTGACCTTGGGAGAGAAAAGGGGTATAAGATATATTCCCCGGCACTGCATGCGGGACCGCAGGTGTTATTCGTCTGTCCTGCCAGTTAATTTGGGGGCAAAAATCCCGAAATATCTGCCCCGTTTAGGGTAGAATTGTTGAATATAACGAGGCTGTTTCGCCGGACAAGGGAGGAAAGACATGGGGGTGAAGGACAAGCAGCTGATCGAGCAGAAATACGGAAAGCTCTGGACGGGCAAGGATATAATAACCATCGGCGACAAGCTTGTCACGAAGGAGGACGCGCTCAGGGCGTTTGACATCTGGATGGATGCCGTACCCATCGATCTCGTGGAGCTGGGGGAGAACAGGTATGCCTTTCGCTACTATGACGGCGATGACCGGTGCGTGGGGGTGCTCGAGTTCGACGAGACGTTTCGTCTGCTCAAGGAGCACCGGGCACACATCGCCGATTTTCTCGAGGATGAGTCCGAATATTACGAGCTGGGCATAAAGGCGTTTATGCCCGAGGAGGTTGCCCGCTTCCTCAGGGAACGGTACGAGAAGGAGGGTGGGGAGAAAGAGGGCGATGAGTGAGGCGCGGTGCCTGAAAGCAAGTGAGAGGAGCTCGAGAATCCAGTATATGGTGGAGGGGGTTTTCGGGGACGAAGAGGGCATGAAGGTTCCGTTCTACGTGATGGTCCTTCCCCACCACGCTTCGTATCAGACCGTCGCGAACAGGGGAGGAGAGAAGCTAACCGAACAATTTATAAGGGTTTTTGGAACCCCGACCGATGGGCCAACGGTGGTCAAGGGCGGGTCGTGCGGGGGAGAAGTGGGAGGGCTCGCAGGGGAGCTGGACGTCCATGGCGCCATGATGTCCCTCCTCTGGGACGGTGATCGCTTTGACAGGGGGCAGTTTATCGAAACCCTCAAAAAATTTTTAAAGGGCTGCCTCTGAAATAATATCGTGAAATGGGATGTTTACATTGGAAAGTGACACGCTGCGAAAGTCGTGGAAGAGGCACTGTTCTCATCTATGAAGGGGAAAGCGTTGAGCAGTGCGGGAAGGAGAGGGTCTCCTTTCACTTCGTTATAAGAAGTGATATTTTCGTCGCCGACATCCTGGCCGAAACCACGGGCGGCTTTCGGTTCATCGAATTTTTAAAGGGGAAGTTCGGTGATCCGGAAGAGGATCCGCTTTATATCTTTCACGGCGAGTTCGGTGACGGCATTCCGGCCCTCCCGATATCGGCCTGGTGGAGAGTGGACCGGTACCGGGCGATTTCCGTCATGGATGAGATTTTAAAAGGAGAGGGGTAACGTCAATGGGAAAGAAAAAGGGGAAAAAAGAGGGGAAGAAAGGGCAAAAAGAGATAGAGTTAGAAGGTTTCGGTATGGAAGAGGAAGTTCCCGCCACCTACCGCTCTCTCGTAACCGGGAGATTGCTCGCCAGGGAAGGCGTCATCATGACGAAACTGTCGGAAATGCAGGAGAGAGAGCTTCGGTTCACGGTGAGGATCTTTGCTGACTGCATGGAAGAGGAGGATATGGAGAGGTTTCTCGACGGGTATTCGGAATATATGATCGAGGAAGATCTCATGAAATTCGTTGGAGATTTCGTCCCGAAGTATACCGCGTACGCAATTGCAGAGCTCGAACAGAGAAAGGAGAAGTCGGAAGGGTTCGAACCGGAGCAGATCACCGGGGAGGAACTTCAGGAGATGGCGATAAAGGAAAAGTGGCCGAAGCTCGGGAAAAAACCGGAAGCTTTTTCGAGCCTTCGCCTGCGGAGGGAGATTGCCAAACTCGCCCTCTGCCTGAGGCCCTACATGCTCTCCGATCCCGGATGGAACGAATCTCTCCTGGAGTTTTCTCTCTACTACGATATCCAGGAAAAGCTGAAAGAGCTCCCGGTAGAGGAGATTCACGATGTCGTGAGGAAGATGGCATCCATGGTATTACAAGCAGATAAAGTAAAGGGTATAAAGGAAAAAGAAGAGGAATTGAGCAAGGTTAGGGCATACGTCCTTTCCCTCGCAGGTATGGAAGGGGACGTTAAAGAGCTCATCGGACCTCTCATGGAGCGGTACCCGAGGGAGGCTCCAGAGGGGTGGGAGCTTGCTGAATTCAGACATAATCTCAGGCAGATGAGCAAAAAAGATCTCCAGATGTCAGCGTTTGTTTACATAGAACTGCTGACCCTCTCGGAGATGGAGGAGCTTACCAGGCCGTTCATGGATAAATACAGCTCTTTCCATGAGATGGACAAGGAGACCCTGATCGATCTCATATGCGCTCTCGTATATGGCATCGGCGACAGACAGATTCTCGATTTTTTCGAGCGGTACACGAAGGGGAAGATGATGGTCGTGAAAGCCTATTCTCCAGAAACCTGGAAGCTGATCCCCAGAGAGAAGAAACTTCAGCATTTACGGGAAGATAACGACGAGATGGACATCGCGCTGATGGCCAGACACCTTGCGAGATTGTACATGACGGAGATGTACAGCAAGCTGTACGACTACGATTTCCAGGTAGACCTTATCAAAAACCCCGGATACATGAAGACACAGGGAGCACTGGTAAGCGGGATGGGAGAGGCCGGTGAGGGAAAGCTCCTTCGAGCGCTGAACGACGAGGTTACCGTTTCCATGATCGATGTGGTAAGCAGCAGGGAAGATATCCGGGAGAAGTATGCAGCCCTCAGAAAGCGTATAGCTTCCGCTCTGGGGTTCGAAATTTAATAGAACGCCTTTTGAATATAACTACTTAGCGAAGGAGGAGACGCATATGAAATGGGAATACAAGGACAGAATGGTGATGTTTCAGGAAACTCCCGAAGGGCTCACGAGCGATATTTCCTGGCTGAACGAAGAGGGAGATGATGGATGGGAAGTCGTCGGGACGGTTCCCCTTATTGCGCCGAACAGAGACGGCATCGCATACGGGACCGTGGGGACGCACATTTTGATGAAACGCCCCAAGAAAGCGAAGGCAGGGAAAAAATAAACTAACGTTAATTTTTTTCTTGACAATCTTCGGATGGTGGTAATAGAATAAAACACGTTTCTAGAATATCCCATCCAAAATAGTCGTGAGGGGGGGGGTTAAGGGTTTTATTTTTTGACAAGTGTCTGTTTTTATAGGCAGAAGTAGGCTGTTGAAAAATTCTTTGGGAAAGGGGGGATGCAAGGGGACAACCTCTATTTAAGTATCATTTACCCGTAAGGCTGTAGCAAGCAAGTCATTAAACAAGGAGGGGTAGAATGGCTTATCGTGAAAAAGGAAAAACTCTACCGACTATCAAGGTACTGAAATGGCCAGCGACGCCGACACCGACCGTTGACGAAGTCTACGCCGGAGTGAGCGACGAGGCGAAAGCCTACAACCTCTGGCTGGAAGCGGCGGTGCGGCAGGAGTTCAACCATGGCAAACCGGAGGCGCTGCAGGGAATCAGGGTCTTGGACTGCTCCCAGAGGATGATCATCGGCCACTGGGCTTCGTCCCATTTTTCCGAGATGGGTGCCGAGGTCATCATGGTGGAGCCGCCGACGGGAGACCCACTGCGGCAGCTCACGCCATTCGGCAGGGAAAACTACATGTTCGAGGACACGAAGGGCGAGAAGTGCGGCGCACGGTTCCTCTGCGAGGCGAGGAGCAAGCTCGCCGTCACCCTCGACCTGGAGAAGGAAGAGGGCCGTGAGATACTGAAGAAGTTCATTCCCCACACCGACGTCCTCATCGAGAACTACCCGCCGGGCCAGTTCGACGCCTGGGGCATCGGCTACCGCCAGCTCTCGGAGATCAACCCCCGCCTGGTGTACCTCTGGGTGGGACAGAGAGGGCAGTGGGGCCCGCTGAAGGATAAGCCCTGGATGCACGATCCCGTCGCCCAGAACGCCATGGGCTTCACCCACGGAACGGGCGCCCCGAAGGAGATGGGAGGCCAGCCGGTCCGCTCGGGATGGTGGATGGCCGAGCAGGTGGGCGGAACCTTCGCGTGTCTCGGCGTCATGGCGGCGCTTATCGCGAGAGATTCCTTTTACGGAAAAGGACAGTTCGTGGAAGGAACGGGTGCGGAAGGCGTCATGCGGATCATCGACTACAACTGGGGCTGGTACGGCATGGACGGATCGGTCAGGCCCCGTTATGGAAACTGGGACCTCGCCATCAACATCTACGCCGTCAATCCCTGTTCCGACGGCCAGATCATGGTGGGCGGCGGCCACGACCGGCTCTGGTTCCGGATCTGGAGGACGGTGGGTAAGGAAAAACCCGAGATCGAAGACCATATCGTTGAGGATCCAAAGCTCAAGGTGGTCACCGACAGGCTCCCCCACTACATGCAGGTCAAGACCTACACCTGTCTCGTGGAGTGGATGAAGGACCACACCCGGTACGAGTGCGAGGTGGCCCTCCAGGAGGAGGAGGTCGCATCGGGCGGCGTTTCCTTCTTCGACGAGGTCTGCGAGTTTCCGCACTATAAGTACCGCGGGCACGTGGAGGAGATTCACGACAGCAACTACGGTACGGTCCTCATCGGATCATCGGTTTTCATCGGCCAGAAGACTCCCGGCCGGGTCAAGACGATCGGCAGACCCATCGGCCACGATAACGATGACGTGTATCGGAGGCTGCTCGGGTTCAACAGGGAAGACATGAAGAACTTAAAGAAATCGGGGGTGATCTGATGACATTATCAAAAGAACTCAAAGAAATGACCTTCGAAGACTTCTGCAGGAGCGTCTTCGATCCCAAGAAGAGGCACAGCAAGCCCCAGGTGCTCAAGGGGAAAGTGTCCATCTCGACTACCCAGTACATTCTCGGCCCGTCAAACGCGGCGTACCTGGCGGAGCTCGGCTCTCAGACCATCAAGGTCGAGCTGCCCAAGCGGGGCGAGCCCATGAGGCACACCACCCCCTTCAACGAGCCCTTCCTCTATCCCCTCTCCCGGTGGATGCCGGACAAGGGGACGGGGCTTGGCTTCTTCGGTGCCAACCACAACGAGTACTTCCTGGCTCTCGACTTCCATAAGCCCGAGGCCGTGGAGATCATGAGGATGTTGCAGGCCAAGGCCGACACCCAGAGCGAGAACTACCGTGCGGGTACCTTCGACCGGTGGGGCGTCGGCTACCGGCAGGCTGCGGAAGTGAATCCCCGCATCATCTACCAGTGGATGGGAGGCTTCGGCGGATGGGGCCCCGGAAGGAACAGGGCTTCCTACGACATCCTCGGACAGGCCCAGGGCGGCTGCTTCTCCGTCACCGGCCTGCAGGGCGAGAAGGGTGGCATGCCCTCGAAGCAGACCATCTGGATCATGGACTACTGGGGCGGTGCGATGGCTGCCTTCCAGATTCTCGCGAACATGTGGTGGAGGGACAACATCTCGGGCCAGGGCAACTTCATGGAATACTCACAGGTCCACGGAGCCCAGAGGCACCTCTCCGACTGCATCGCCCTCTACGGCAGGTACGGCCTCGTGTCACAGAGGTGGGGCCAGTGGGATATCCTCCTCTGCGTCCACGGCAACATCAAGTGCGGGAAGTCCTCTTACCCCAAGTCGGACAACCCCCAGGAGCTCGAGGAGGGCTACATTCTCGTTTCCGCACACGAAGATGACGACTACGCTACCCTCTGCAACATGATCGGAAAGCCTGATCTGGCGAAGAAGTTCCCCACCCACAAGGACCGTCTGCAGCCGGAGAACCAGTTCACGATCTACGCGGCGATCGAGGAGTGGGCTGCCGACAAGACGAAGGAAGAGGTCGCGGCAATTTGCGACAAGAACAACATCATCAACCAGCCCGTGTGGAACTCCAAGGAAGTCTCCGAGCACGAGCACTACAAGATGAGGGGAACCTGCGAGTTTATCGACGATCCCCACTTCGGGGACCTGCAGATCCAGTCGGCCGGGTACCTCATGTCCGATACGCCTCCGCGGACCAACTGGGCGTTCAAGCCCGTGGGAGCCGATAACGAAGCGATATTGGCGAAGTTCTGCGGCTTTGGCGGCAGCGACATCGAAAAGCTGTACGAGGAAGAGGTTATATAATCACTACTGAAACAACAATAGGGGGTACAATATGAGCTTTTTCAAAACGACGTCACTGATCGTGGAGCACGACTGCGGGGTGAGAAATTACCTCGACCCCTTCACCTTCTGGAACTTCAAAGGGAAGATCAAGTGCGCAGGGTGTGACGCTGTCTTCTCCTATGCGCTGAGAAAAGGGGTACGGCAGAGCGGCCCGGATCCGGCCGACCCGCCCCACGACATGCTGCCCGGATATGCCGAGGACCAGGAGTGGGGGGCGATCACCGATCCGACGAAGGTGAACAAACCACCCCAGGCGAGGGCGGACTTCCAGGGGAAGCCGATCCCCATCACCAAGAGCGTGCGGGGGAAGAAGGTGTCAGGATCGCCCCTAACCGAGGCTGATCTCGTGGGGTCGGTTCCGAAATTCCTCATCGAGGATTGATGAGCAGCTACTGAAAAAAACAAGGAGGTCTTATCGTGGCTAAAAAAGTTCCTGATTGTCAAAATTGCCAGAACTTCAGCCCGGCCCTGGACCCCTTCATCGCCGAGGCCTACATCGGCCAGTGCATGAAGATCGAGTATCCATTAGCGATCAATATTCCCAAGGATGGAATAGAAGGAGAGTGTGGTTACTTCGAGAAGGCATAGTGCCGGTCTGAAAGATGTTCAACGGTAAATAAGGTAAATCCACGGCCGGGTTCACCGGCCGTGGATTTTGCTGTTTTTGGCCCAAAATCAATAAAACGCTTTTTCAAAATCAAAGTGAAGGAGGTTATCGAGCCATGAAAGTTGAGTTCTACTACAGCAGTGCTGTGGACCCTGCGAAGCAGTATTTCTGCGACATCCCCAAGACCCTCGAGCTTTTGGAGCAGCTGAAGGGAAAGGAAGGGTTCATCGTGACCGTAACGGATATGAAAACCTTCGAAGGGAACATCTTCAGGACCTACAATGCCTCCTGCACCGGTCCTCCCGCTCCCAAAAGGGGCGTGTTCGGCACCAAAGGCGCCCTCGAAGAGGACTTCGGCACAACCGTTCCCGCCCTGCTCGTTTTTGAAAAGGATGATTCGAGATATCCCGACGAGGTCTTTCCCCGGATGGACAGGGAGCTGGGCAGGCTCATGCCCTGTGAGGAAGCGGCGCAGAACCTTGTCGACAGGTAGGGATTTGAAACACCATTTCACGGGAGGAGGTTCCAATGGGAAAGATACCGGAAAGCTATCTGCCGCCGAAGGAAAGCTGGCCCGAGAGGCCCTATGACCTGGCAGAGTACAGGGATGTCCCCCAGAACTTCAACGCCTGCGAAGAGCTGATCGACGCGAACGTCAAGGCGGGGAGGGGGGACAAAGTAGCAATTAAATTCATGGACCAGGAGATAACCTACGCGCAGTTTTTGTCCAACATCTGCAGGGTTGCCAATGGGCTCAAGAAACTCGGGATAGAGGAAAACGACAGGGTCTTTTTGCGTATGCCCAACATCCCGCCCCTTCTCTACTGCAACTTCGCGGCCCTGAGGATCGGTGCGGTTGCCCTGCCCACGTCGATACTGTTCGCCAGGACAGAGATCGCCCATGTGGCCAATCTCTCCGAGTCGAAGATCATCATCGTCTCCGCCATGTTTCTGGAAGAGGTGGAAAAGGCGAAGGAGGATCTCCAGACGGTGGAGCAGATCGTCGTCGTCGGCGGTGAGGAGGACGAGATCCGGGGGAAAGGGTTCATTCCTTTTTCGGACCTGATGAAGAATCCCGACACCTGCGAGGCGGTTCCCAAAGAGCGCATGGACGTGGGCCTTCTGCTCTTCACGTCGGGGACGACGGGCCTTCCCAAGGGGACCGTTCATTTCAACGAGGAATTTCTCATCATCCCCGACGGGTTCGGAAAGTACTGCTGGGAAGTGAATGAGAACGATGTCATCGGGGGTCCCGCACCCCTCGCCATGGCTGCGGGCTACTCCACCATCGGAACGATCCCCTTCCGCTTCGGGGCAGCCGTGTCGCTCATCCCGCGGTTCACTCCCGAGGATCTCTTCAAGAACATCGAGAACCACAAGATCACCATCCTCTCGGCCCTTCCCACCGCCTACCGGAAGATGCTGGTTGATATCAATCCCGCCGACTGGGATTACAGCTCTCTTCGCATCTGCACCGGCGGCGGCGAGGCGCTGACGGCGAAAACCTACGAGGACTGGAAGGAAAAGTTCGGCCTCGAAATCTTCGAGGGTCTCGGGACGACGGAGATGATGTTCGTCTTCGTCTCGAGCGCCGTGACGAAGAAGGTAAAGCCCGGATGGATAGGGACGGCGGTGCCGGGGTATGTTGTCAAAGTCGTCAACGACGAGGGCCAAGATTGCAAGCCCGGCGAGATCGGAAAGATGGTCGTCGTAGGCCCAACGGGTACCATCTACTGGAGAGACCCGGAGAGACAGGGCACCTCCGTGAAGGATGGCTGGTGCCAGGCGGGCGACGTGGTGACCATGGATGAAGATGGGTACATACAGTTCCTCTCCCGGGAGGATGACCTGATTAAATCTTCCGGGTACAGGATCGGGCCCGAGGAGATCGAGGAGGCGCTCGTGACCCATCCCTCCGTTGCGGATGCGGGCGTTATCGGTATCCCCGACGAAGTCATGGGTCAGAAAACGAAGGCCTTCGTGGCGCTCAACGAGGGAGTCGAGCCATCTGAAGAGCTGAAGAAGGAGCTCGTCGAGCACTGCAAGGGAAAGATCGCCGTTTACAAGCTGCCCAGAGAGATCCAGTTTATCGACGCCATGCCGAGGACGATGGTGGGCAAGCTCCTCCGGCGGAAGCTCAGGGATCTGGAAACGTCCTAGTAGCGTAAAAGATCAGGCAGGGGGGAGACGCTCCCCCCTTTTTTCTGATGTCCGAAAAGTGCGCTTTCATATACCATCCCGTGTATGAGGACAGGGGCCTCTCTCCTTTTCCCTCTGTCTGGCAGCGATATGCCCTCACGAAAGATCTGCTCGAAAAACTCGGTATCATTCCGGTGTCGGTGGCCGTTGTCGAGCCGCCGGTGGCGGATGAAGAGCAGCTCCTGCTCGCGCACGCGAAGGAGTATATTGAATTTGTCAAGAAAAAGAGCGTAGAGGGAACGGGATTTCTCGATTACGGCGACACACCTGCATACCCCGGGGTTTTCAATCGCGCTTCTGCCAGCGCCGGCGGTTCCGCCGAAGGGGCGCGGCTCATCGCCCGGGGGGAATACGACCATGTCTTCAATCCCGGAGGAGGGCTTCATCATGCCCGGTACAGCAGCGCGGGGGGTTTTTGCGTGTTCAACGATCTGGCCCTTGCCGTCAGGGTTCTCACCTCGGAGTTCGATATCGAGCGGGTTGCCGTTGTCGACATCGACGGGCACCACGCCGACGGGACCCAGGAGTATTTTTACCGGGAGCAGATCCTCACCGTCTCCCTGCACCGTTTCGACCCTCTTTTTTACCCGGGAAGCGGCTCCACCTTGGAACTCGGGGAGGGGCAAGGGTATGGATACAGCGTAAACGTGCCCCTTCCGGCGAGAACGCCGGGCGACCTCTTCCTGGAGGCCTTCGAGTCGATTGTCCCCCCCCTTCTCCGATGGTACGCGCCCGAAGTGGTCATTCTCCAGTGCGGGGTAGACGGCCACTACCAGGACCCCCTCGTCCGCCTGTATCTGACAACGCACACCTTTGAGGCGGTTGCCGGGTCCATGCACGACCTGGCCCACGAACTCTGCGGGGGGAAGCTCCTCCTCCTGGGAGGTGGGGGGTACAGCCCGGAGAACGTTGCGAGGTGCTGGGCGGTCATGTTTGCGGCCATAACCGGTGCCGTGGCGGAGGACAAAAAGGAGCTCCTCGCATCTATCCGCGACGTGGCAATAAAAAATCCTCAAGCCGATATCAGCGAGGCGGTCAGGGAGAGCGTGGAGAGCCTCAAGGGCAGACTCGAGCATATCCACGGCCCGATTTTTTAAAGAGAGGAGGACCGGGTGTCCAGTGCAAGGATAGAAAGGCGTGTGCGGTTCGGGGATACGGACCCCTTCGGAGTTCTCTACTTTGCCGCCCTCCTCGACTACTACAAGGACAGCGTGGACGAGTGGTTCCGGAATGTGGGAGAGGCGCCGGAAAAGATCTACCGGAACAGGGAGGAGCGCTTCGGGTTTCCCGTTGTGCACGTCGAGGCAGATTACATGAAGCCCGTCCGGTACGACGAACTCGTCGTCCTGGAGTGCGCCGTCGACTCCGTGGGAGACAAGAGCGTTACCTTTGCCGTCGTTGCGCGGGCGGGGAATGAAATCGCATCGAAGGGAAGGCTGACCTTCGCCTCCATATCGGATGACTGGAAGCCGATACCGTTGCCGGAGCGGATTGCCAACCTCGTAAAAAAGAAGAAATAAATTCAAATTCATAGTTCCGAGTCCAGAGTCCCGCGTCCCGAGAAAGAACCAGAACATCAGAAACTCAGAAGTTAAGAAGTTAAGCAATTCTCAACTTCTCTTATTTTCGGGACTCGAGACCCGGGACACGGGACTGCCTTATCGGCCTGCTCTCTCGAGGGCCTCTCTCACCTTCTTGACCATCCCCACGATCTCCTCGAGCTTTCTGTACCTGCCCTCTATCTTGAAGACATCGACGCCCGCATCTACCCAATCGCCTATATTGCCGGTGATGTCGTGGTCGGGATGTGACCCGAGAATGCCCCTGCAAACGGTGTGGCAGAGGCCGGTCTTTTTCGATGACCGAAGCGGGGCGGCGGCGGATGCATCACCCGCCAGGAGGTACCCCGCGAGCATGCACTTGCCCTGCGTGACCGGTTCGGCCCTGCAGATGGCGAAGACCTCCACCGCTATTTTCGAGACCCTTTTTATTTCTGCGATGTCGCCGGGAGAGGCAATGAGAGGCATGACCATCGAACGGGCGCCCAGCCGCTCCAGAAAGAGTGCGTCGTAGGGGTTTATCGCACAGAGGCCGACACTGACGGAGGGAGATGCCTCGGGAAAGCTCCGCGTGATGAGCTGCAGGAGGCCGTGCTCGTTCACGACAAAATTCCTGTATCCAGCCCGCAAAAGGGCCTCCAGGGACGAGGTGATCCCCTCCCAGTCTCTGGCGGGGGCGACGACGTTTATGGCCACGTGGATCTTTTCCGCGATACCGGGATTATCCCGTTCGAAATCAATAAGGTCGCGCTCATCGGGAGAGGTGCGAACCCCCTCGCGGGAAAATTTCCGGAGGCCGGTCAGGAGGCGGTCGGCACCTGCCTCGAAGAGGTCATGGCTCATCCCTATGGCTGGAAGGGGGGCGAGAATATCGGCCATCACTTTTCGGGTCTGCCCTGCTGTTTCATGCTACAATTATTATAGATAATTACTGGCGACAGAGTCAAAAACGACAAACCACTCCACGATATGGTAAGGTATGTTTTAAAAATGCCCAAACTGGCGTATAATGAATTTTTGCTTGACATCCCCCCGCGGGGTGATGTTGTATACTGTTGATTGTATACATTAAGGGTCAATTCCTAGACCATACAACGGAAAAGCTGGTTTGGCGTTTATTAAGTGGAGATTTTTTTGCGCCTGCGCAACCGTAAGTGGGAGAGATGAGTGATGCTTCTGCATTACGCCACGGTGCTCGTGTTTATCATTCTGGCAGCATTTACCGTTACGGTAATGCTCCTTCTTTCCCGGCTGATCCATCCGAGAAAAGAGAACCCCGTGAAGAGGCAGACCTACGAATGCGGGGAGGTCCCTTTCGGGCAGTCCTGGATCCAGTTCAACATCCGCTTCTACGTGGTAGCCCTCATTTTCATCATATTCGACGTAGAGGTCGCCCTCCTCTATCCCTGGGCCGTGGTCTTCAAGAAGCTGGGGATGGTGGCCTTCGTGGAGGCCTTCATATTCATCGTGATACTTCTGGTCGGTCTCGCCTATCTCTGGAGGGAGGGTGATCTTGACTGGGTCAGATTGCTCCCGGCCGATGAGGGATCCGGCCCGTCAAAAGAGAAGGAGGAAGAGAAGGTAGCGGCATGAGAGGGAATCCGAACCAGGCCCCTGAAGCGGGGGTGTTGCTCTCGACGGTGGACAGGTTCATAAACTGGTCGCGAAGGTCGTCGCTCTGGTACCTGCTCTTTGCCACAGCCTGCTGCGGCATAGAGCTCATGCAGACAGGTGCCTCGCGGTACGACCTCGACCGGTTTGGGGCCGTCTTCAGGGCGACACCGCGGCAGTCGGACCTCATGATCGTGGCCGGGACCATCACCCACAAGATGGCGGAGCGGGTGAAGCGGCTCTACGATCAGATGCCCGAGCCCAAGTACGTGATCGCCATGGGGTCCTGCGCCAACACGGGAGGGCCTTTCTACAAGGATTCCTACTGTGTCGTGAAAGGGGTCGACCTCGTGATTCCCGTAGACGTCTACGTTCCGGGATGCCCTCCGAGGCCCGAGGCCCTGCTCGACGGAATCATCAAGCTTCAGAAGATGATCGACGTGAAGAAAAACTTCGGGGAGAAAGCCTGAGTTGGAGGAAAAAGCGATCTACAGCCTTTTGGAGGAGCGGTTCGGGGAGGGCATCGTCGGCGATTTCCAGGAAGAGGGGTCCGGCCCCGCAGCCGTTTACGTCAAGTCCGATGAAATACAGGAAGTGTTGCGATTTCTGAAAGAAGACGGCCGGACAGCGTTCGACTCCCTCATGTGCCTTTCCGGAGTCGACTTTGAGGAGGAGATCCAGGTTGTGTACCACCTGCACTCCATGACCCATCGCCACACAATAGCGCTCAAGGCGAAACTGAACAGGGAGAGGCCGCTGATTCCAACCGTGGAAGGCATCTACCCCGTTGCAAACTACCACGAGAGGGAGGCCTACGATCTCCTGGGGATAATCTTCTCCGGTCACTCTGACCTCCGCAGGATCCTCCTTCCCGAGGACTGGCCGGGACACCCTCTCAGAAAAGACTATATCTACCCTGATCAGTATCACGGCATCAAGGTGTGATCATGGAGCGGCAGCTACCAAAGAGCGACGAAATACTCATAAACATGGGGCCCCAGCATCCTTCAACCCACGGGGTGCTGCGGGTCATATTGAAGACGGACGGCGAAGTCGTAACCGACGCATCTCCCGACATCGGCTACCTTCATCGGGCTCTCGAGAAGATAGCCGAGAGGGTTACCTACGCCCAGTACATGCCGTTCACCGACAGGCTCGATTACCTGGCTGCAGCCAACTGCAACTGCGCCTGGGCCTGGACGGTGGAAAAGGTCGCCGGGATCGAGGTGCCCGAACGGGCAGAGTTCATCCGGGTAATCGTGTCGGAGCTGAACAGGATAGCGAGCCACCTGATCGCCTTCGGCGCCTTTACCGCCGACATGGGCGCCTTCACGCCCTTCCTGTACGGCATACGGGAGAGGGAGCGGATAAACGACCTTTTCGAAATGATCTGCGGAAACCGCCTTACCTACAACTATGCCCGGATCGGTGGCGTGTCCCACGACCTTCCCGACGGTTTCCTGGACAAAGTGACCGAATTTCTCGACTATTTCGAGCCGAAGATCGACGAGTACAACGAGCTGATCTCCTACAACAAGATCTTCGTCCACCGGCTTGCGAACGTGGGCATCGTATCGAAGGAAGACGCGGTAGCCTACGGCCTGGTGGGCCCGAACCTGCGGGGGTCGGGCGTCGAGTGGGATATCCGGAAAGACGAGCCCTACTCGGTGTACGACCGGTTCGATTTCGACGTCATCGTCGGCACGGGGGAGAAGGGGACCCTGGGCGATGCCTTCGACCGCTACATGGTGCGAATCAGGGAGATGAAGGAAAGCGTGAAGATACTCCGCCAGGCCCTTGAGCAGCTACCCGACGGCCCGGTTCAGGCAAAGGTCCCGCGGGTCTTTAAACCCGAGGCGGGCGAGATCTACTTCAGGTCCGAGAACCCGAGAGGGGAGCTCGGTTTTTACCTCATCAGCAATGGAACGACGAGCCCCTACAGGGTGAAGATCAGGACCGGTTCGTTTACCGCCATGACCATATTCAACAAGGTAACGCGGGGGCTCATGATAGCAGATATCGTGGCCGTTATCGGGAGCCTGGATATCATTCTGCCGGAAATCGACCGGTAAGGGAGAAAGATGGAAGGCGCAATCAATTCTCTGACCCAGGCCATACCATTCCTGGGTGCCGTTCCCCTCTGGGTGATGCAGGCGGTCTTCATGATCGTCGTGGCAGGAGTTATACTCGGTTTTGCCCTCCTGTACGAGGGGGTTGCCTCCTATATAGAAAGGAAGGTGGCTGCCGATATTCAGGTCAGGATAGGGCCGAACAGAGTCGGCCCCAACGGATGGTTCCAGTTTATCGCCGACGGCGTTAAGCTTCTGCTCAAAGAGGATCTCATCCCGGCGAAAGCGGATAAGTTTCTCTTCGTTCTCGCTCCCTTCTGCTGCTTCGTCGGCTCCTTCGCCGCCTTCGTCGTCGTCCCCTTCGGGATCGGCCTCATCGCGGCGGACCTGAACATCGGCGTCTATTATGTCATAGCCGTCACGTCGCTGGTCGTTATCGGTATCCTCATGGCCGGGTGGGCATCGAACAACAAGTGGGCCCTTCTCGGCGGAATGAGGGCAGCAGCGCAGATCGTGAGCTACGAAGTCCCGGTGGGCCTGGCGCTCATGCCGCCCATCCTCCTGACGGGCAGCCTGTCTCTGCAGACGATCATAACGAATCAGGGGGGGTTCCTCGGCATCTTCGGCTGGAACATCTTCCACAACCCCTTCATGATATTTTCATTCGTGTGCTACTTCATCGCAGCCCTCGCAGAGTCGAACAGGACACCATTCGATTTGCCCGAAGCGGAATCTGAGCTCGTGGCGGGTTACTTCGTCGAGTACTCGGGCATCCGTTTTGCTTTTTTCTTTCTGGCAGAGTATGGGGACATGTTCGTCGTCAGCGCCCTCGCTGCGGCACTCTACCTGGGGGGTTGGCAGGTTCCCTTCGTAAACGTGGCCGGGCTCCCACCGCTTCTCGGGAAGCTGCTCTCACTGGGCGTTTTCCTCGGGAAAGTGTTCTCGCTGATCCTTCTCATGATGTGGGTGCGCTGGACGCTTCCCCGGTTGCGCGTCGACCAGTTGATGAGAATGTGCTGGAAATACCTGGTTCCCCTGACCTTCGTGAACCTGCTCGGCGTGGCGCTGTGGGCGCTCATGTTTGACGGAAAGGGAATACCCGCATTAATAGCCTCGATGATTGGGGGTTGACGTTTGATGGGCTTCAGGAAGTACGTGAAAAATATCTGGGAGGCCGTGTACACCATAGCCCTGGGAATGAAGATTACGGCCCGTTACGGGGTGGACCCGAGAGAGGAGATAACGGAGCAGTACCCCGAGGATGTCTGGGAGCCCTTCGAACGGTTCAGAGGATTTCTGCACAACGACGTGCCGCGGTGCATATCCTGCTCCATGTGCGCCAGGGTCTGCCCCGTTGACTGTATCGAGCTCGAATCGTTCATGGGCCCCGATAAAAAAAGGGTCCTCACCCGGTTCGACATCGACATAGGCCGCTGCATGTACTGCGGTCTCTGCGTCGAGGTCTGCCCGACGAAGTGCCTGACGCACACGGCAGGCTACGAGGGAAGGTCCTCCGTTTCCCGGGGGGAGCTCATACTCAATTTCGTCACCGAGCCTCCCGAGATGCCTCCCCCGAAGGAGGAAGAGAAGAAGGAAGAGGAAGTGAAGGTTGCCGGGGAGGGACCGGCAGATGAGGATAAGGCGAAGGAGGCGGACACGCAAGGGGAGATGGTAGGCGCTTCCGCGGGAAGCGCGCCGATCAGTCCCAAGAGCGACCCGCCTGACAAGGATGGAGAGGGCGAGTAGATGAAGGGTCCGGCGGATATCATATTTTACGCAATCGCTTTCGTTACGGTCGTTTCGGCCGTTCTGGTTGCCCTCCTGCCGAACATCATCCACGCTGCGATTGCCCTTCTCTTTACCTTTGCGGGGGTGGCGGGCCTCTACGTCTTCATGAGCGCGGATTTCCTGGCGGCCACGCAGCTGCTCATATACGTGGGGGGGATTTTGGTGCTCATCCTGTTCGCCGTGTTTCTCTCGAGCAGGATTTCGAGCGTGAAGATGAGTAACCCCGCGCGGTTCATGATCCCGGCGGGGGTTGCTTTCCTGGGGATCCTGGGCGGGCTGATCTACGCCCTCCACAACACGCAGTGGGCGGGCAGCGGCGAGGTCGTCTACGATCCGACCACGGCAAAGCTCGGGGAGCTGCTCATGACGAAATACCTTTTGCCCTTCGAAGTGGCATCGGTGCTGCTTCTGGCGGCCCTGGTGGGAGCTGCGCTGCTCTCGAGGCCGGGGGATTGAGAGGGGTGGTTTGATGGTCGAAAAAGTTCTCATTGTTTCAGCCGTCCTCTTCTGCAGCGGGCTCTTTACCATCATTACGAGGAAAAACGCCGTGGCGATACTGATGGGCGTCGAGCTCATCCTGAATTCGGCGAACATCAACTTCATCGCATTTTCCAAATCAGCTTCAAATATACTGGGGGGCCAGATATTTGCGATCTTCGTGATCGTCCTGGCCGCCGCCGAGGCGGCCGTGGCTCTCGCCATTTTCATCAGGTTCTATTCCATTGCCGGGACGGCGGATGTGGATTTCGCCGATAGACTGAAAGGCTAAAGAGGGGTGACGAAGTGTTCGAATATGCGTTCCTGATCCCGCTGCTTCCACTGATCGCCGCCTTCGTCCAGATTTTCGTGGGAAAGAGGCTCCCCCGGAAGGGCGACTGGGTTTCCATCTCTGCGATTCTTGCTTCATCGGTGGTATCCTTCGGGATCTTCGCGCAGGCGCTCAGGATTTTCGACCCGGAGCTCCTCTACCGGGCGAGCTATCCCTGGCTCGATATCGGCGGGCGCTTCACCATCGAAATGGGCATCCTCATTGACAATATGACGGCGGTGATGCTCGTGGTGGTCTCCGTCGTATCGGCGCTGGTGCACATCTACTCGGTGGGGTACATGCACGGGGACCCCCGGTACAGCAGGTTTTACGCGTACCTTTCCATATTCTCCTTCTCCATGTACGGCCTGGTCCTTTCGGACAACCTCTTTGCCATATACATATTCTGGGAGCTCGTCGGCGTCTCTTCCTACCTCCTCATCGGGTTCTGGTTCGAGAAGAAGTCGGCCGCCGATGCCTGCAAAAAGGCGTTTTTGACCACCCGGGTCGGCGACGTGGGGATGTTCATCGGGATCTTGATCTTCTTCCTCACCACGGGGGTGTTCAATTACTTCGACGTCTTCAAGGCCGTTGCCGACGGGCAGATTTCCGGAACGCTCCTCACCGTGGCGGGTATCGGGATATTTTTCGGGGCAATAGGGAAATCGGCCCAGTTCCCCCTCCACGTGTGGCTTCCCGATGCCATGGAGGGCCCGACGCCCGTTTCGGCATTGATCCACGCGGCCACCATGGTCGCGGCCGGGGTCTACCTCGTTGCCCGTGTCTACCCGATATTCACCCCCGATGCCTTTCTCTTCATAGCCTACATCGGGTGCATCACCCTCTTTATCGCCGCCACGATAGCCATCGTTCAAAACGACATCAAGCGCGTGCTCGCATACTCCACGATCAGCCAGCTCGGGTACATGATGCTCGGGCTCGGCGTGGGCGGCTTCACGGCGGGTATGGCACACCTGACCACCCACGCTGCGTTCAAGGCATGCCTCTTTCTCGGGTCGGGAAGCGTCATCCACGCTGTCCACACCCAGGACATACAGGAGATGGGCGGGCTCTGGAAGAAGATGCCCGTGACCTTTGCCACCTTCCTCATCGCCACGCTCGCCATATCGGGCGTGCCGCTCTTTTCTGGCTTTTACAGCAAGGACATGATTCTTGCCAAGGCGCTCGAGTTCGGCATGGTAAATTCCCGGCACATGGTCCTCTTTGTTTTCGCCGCCCTCACCGCCGGGATGACGGCCTTTTACATGTTCAGGATTGTGATCCTCACCTTCTTCGGCAAGACGCGGGACGAGGAAAAGTACCACCACGCCCATGAATCCCCGTTGAACATGACGGTGCCCCTGGTCATTCTCGCCGTGCTCTCCTTCAAGGTCTTCTTCACCTACAACGGCTGGTTCGACAAGCTCATGCACGGCCCCGTGTTTCCCAGGGAGCTCAAGGCACAGATGCTCACCCTGTCGGAGGTCCCCGCCCCCGCGCCGCATGGCGAGGCGGTGGTGATAGGAGAGGGGGAACACGCTGCCGTTGCGCCGGCCGCCGAGGAAGGGCACACGGCGCCAGCCCCGGGGCACGGTGAGGCGGAAGTGGCTGCCGGCCACGAAGCGGGCGCCGGCCACGATCGGGAGCACATAGCCCACACCGCACATTCCCTTGCGGGAAAGATCTCCCTGATCGTCGTGGCCATCGGCATCTCCCTGGCACTTGTCTTCTACCTGTTCGGCATGGTCAACGTTCAGAAGGTGGCTGCGGCGGTGAAGCCCGTGTATCTGTTTCTCTTCAATAAATGGTATTTCGATGAGCTCTACCACCACCTCCTGGTGAGGGTCATACTCGCGGTCAGCAGGTTCCTCGGCTGGTTCGACCTCTACATCGTCGACGGGCTGGTAAACCTGGCCGGCCAGCTCGGTGTCTGGGTATCGGCCCTGACGGGGAAGTTCGACGACTTCGTCGTCGATGGGACGGTAAACGGCCTGGCGAACTCGACGATCGGCAGTGGCGGTTTCCTGCGGCGGTTCCAGACGGGAAAACTGCACCATTACATATTTGCCCTTGCAGGAGGGCTGCTGGTAATAATCATCGTAAAAGTATTTTAAAGGGGGTCCCGTAGCACATGGAAAACCACATCCTATCTCTGATGATTTTTCTGCCCCTCCTGGGCGCGTTCTTCATTCTCTTCGTCCCCAGGGGGAAGGACAACGTGGTAAAGATCATCGCTGCCCTGTTCTCCTTCATTCCGGTCCTTCTGTCGGTGAAGCTCTTTTTCGCGTTCAACAGGACACTGCCCGGCGTCACGGACTACGGGACGTTCCAGTTCATAGAGCACTACCCCTGGATCAGGGCGTTCAATATCGAGTACTTTATCGGCGTGGACGGGATCAGCGTCCCCATGGTTCTGCTCACGGCCCTGCTCTCCTTCCTCGCCGTGGTAGGGTCGTGGAACATCGAGAAGCAGATCAAGGGATACATGGCCCTCTTTCTTCTGCTCGAGACGGGGATGATGGGTGTTTTCTGCGCCCTGGACTTTTTCCTCTTCTACGTTTTCTGGGAAGTGATGCTCCTGCCCATGTACTTCCTGATCGGCATCTGGGGGGGGCCGCGACGGGAGTACGCGGCCATCAAGTTTTTCCTCTACACCCTCCTGGGGTCGGTTCTCATGCTCCTGGTCATGCTCGCCCTCTATTTCAACACGATGAACCCGGAGACGGGCGCCCACACCTTCAACATGCTCCACTACATGAACCAGGCTACCCACAACGCCTGGCTGAAAGGCTTCGACATACGGATCATGCTCTATATCGCGCTCTTTATCGGCTTCGCCATCAAAGTCCCCATCTTTCCGTTCCACACGTGGCTTCCCGACGCACACGTTGAGGCCCCCACGGCCATTTCTGTCATCCTGGCGGGCGTGCTCCTTAAGATGGGGACCTACGGGCTCCTGCGGATCTCCTATCCCATGTTCCCCGATGTGACGCGGTGGTTTGCCATTCCCCTTGCCGTTCTGGGGGTTATCAACATCATCTACGGGGCGCTGTGCGCCATGGCCCAGAGCGACCTGAAGAAGCTCGTCGCCTACTCCTCTGTCAGCCACATGGGGTTCGTCCTCCTGGGGATGGCGGCCATGACCCCGGCGGCGATAAACGGGGCGGTGCTCCAGATGTTCAATCACGGAACGATCACGGCCATGCTCTTTTTCCTCGTGGGAGTCGTCTACGACAGGGCCCATCACCGGGAGATAGACGGGTTCGGGGGGCTCGGTGCCGTCGTTCCCGTGTACACGGGATTTGTGAGCCTGGCATTTTTCGCATCCCTGGGATTGCCCGGCCTCTCGGGGTTCATCTCTGAGGCCCTCGTGTTCATCGGCTCGTTTCCCATTTTCCAGACGATGGTCATCATCGCGGCTTTGGGCATCGTCATTACCGCGGCTTACCACCTCTGGGCGCTGCAGAGAGTTTTCCTGGGGCCCCTCAACCCCAAGTATGTGGATCTTCCCGAGATCAACGGGCGGGAGATATTCTGCCTCGCCCCGCTCGGGATCATCGTGCTCTTTCTCGGTGTATTTCCCATGCCCGTGCTCAGGATGATCGACACGAGCCTTCTGTATCTGATAGATTTTGTTAAGAACACTCTTGTGTGACCTGGTGGAGGGAAAGGGTGATCCTGGACAACATACAGAGCGTCACGTTCTTCATACCGGAGCTGATTCTCACCGGTACCATCCTCGTGGTGATCCTCTTCCACGTGGTGAGCGCGAACAGAACGTCCCAGTTCCCCGCTTTTTTGACCCTTGCCGCCGTGTCTGCCTCCATGATCATCGCCGGCGGGCTCGGGGCGGGTGGAACGAAAGACCTCTTTTTCGGCATGGTGAGGATAGACGAGTTTTCCACCTTCTTCAAGGTCATCCTCTCGCTGGCCACCCTCTTTGCCACCTTCATGTCCATCGCGTCGCTCGAGGTTGCGGGCAAGAGACAGACCGAGTACTATGTGTTTCTGCTGAGCATAACCCTCGGCATGTACCTTCTTGCATCCTCGGTGGACATCGTGATGATTCTTCTGGCCCTCGAGCTCGTTTCCATCCCCTCCTATCTGCTTGCGGGATACCTGAAGAGGACGGAACGATCCGTCGAGGGCGCGGTGAAATACGTGGTTTACGGGGCCACGGCATCGGGGGTCATGATATACGGGTTTTCCCTTCTCTACGGCCTCTCCGGGTCGACGAACATCACCGATATCGGCAGGGCGGTCTTTGCGGCCAACAACCCGATCATCCTCTACCTGGCCGTAGCCATGATCGCCGTCGGTTTCGGATTCAAGATAGCCGCCGTTCCCTTCCACATGTGGAGCCCGGACGTGTATGAGGGCGCCCCCACCCCGGTGACGGCTTTTTTGAGCGTGGGGCCCAAGGCCGCCGGCTTTGCCATCCTCATCAGGTTCTTTTACGAAGTGTTCGCCAGCAGGACCGGTGCCTCCACCTGGAGCGCCGTGGGCGGCGTCGACTGGATGTCGATTTTTGCCATCCTCTCCGCGATTACGATGACCGTGGGTAACCTGGTAGCCATCGTCCAGAAGAACGTGAAAAGGCTCCTTGCCTACTCGAGCATAGCCCACGCCGGATACATGCTCATGGGATTTGTCCTTTTGAACATCGAGGGGCTCAGGGCGGTCCTCTTTTACCTCGTCGTGTACCTCTTCATGAACACGGGTGCCTTCCTGGTGGTCATCCTCGTTGCAAACGCCGTCGGGAGCGAGGACATATCCGACTATTCGGGGATGGGGGTGCGCATGCCCTTGATGTCGGTGTGCATGGGCATATTCCTCTTCGCCCTGACGGGAATCCCTCCCTTTTCCGGCTTTATCGGGAAGGTCTACCTCTTTGCGGGGGTGATCAACAAGGGAATTTACTGGCTCGCCGTGGTGGCGGCGATAAACAGCGTCTTTTCGCTCTACTACTACGCGAGGATTCTGAAGGTGATGTTCCTCGAGTCCCCGAAATCCTCGGAGCCGGTAATGGTACCGGCCGTATCGAGAGCCCTTCTCGCCGTGCTCGCCTTTCCCACGCTTCTCCTGGGCGTCTACTGGGAGCCCGTAATCAACATCGCCGAGGCGTCTGCGCGGTTTATCGCGGGGGGATGAGGAAAACGATGCAGATAGTGGCTGATGGAGGCACATGATGGAACAATACTTACCGATACTTATCCTCCTGGTGGTTTCGGTGGCCCTGTCTCTTGGCCTCGTGATCCTCTCGGTCATCCTGGGGCCGAAACGCTACGAGAAGGGGAAGTTTAGCACCTTCGAGTGCGGCATGCCCCTTTTCTCCGATGCCAAGAGGAGAATTTCGGTGAAGTTTTATCTCATCGCCATCCTCTTTCTCATCTTCGACCTCGAGACGGCTTTTCTCTATCCCTGGGCAGTTCTCTTCAAGAAGCTGGGGCTTTTCGGATTTATCGAGATGCTCATATTCATCCTCATCCTCGTGGTGGGGCTCGTTTACGCATGGAAGGCAGGAGCGCTGGAATGGCAGTAGAAGAAGCACTGGGACAGCTGGGGGAACGGGGGTTTCTCACCGGCTTCGAAAAGATCCTCTCGTGGGCGAGGAAGTATTCCCTCTGGCCTCTGCCCTTCGGTACGGCGTGCTGCGCCATCGAGTTCATGGCTGCAGTGGGCACCCACTACGACATCTCCCGGTATGGCTGGGAAGTGGTGAGATTTTCACCCCGCCAGGCAGACCTCATGATCGTTGCCGGCACGGTCAACTACAAGATCGCGCCTGCCCTGATGACGGTGTACGAGCAGATGCTCGAGCCAAAGTGGGTCATCGCCATGGGCGCCTGCGCGACCTGCGGGGGATTCTACAACAATTACAGCGTCGTCCAGGGTGTGGACAGGATCATCCCCGTTGACGCATACGTTCCCGGCTGCCCCCCGAAACCGGAGGCCCTGATCGACGGCATCTTCCTCATCAAGGATATGATCGAGAAGGGAACGAAGAGGGCGAGGGACGCCTGGGAAAAGGGGGGAAGGCGATGACGGGCAAATCCCGGGTTATCGAGAGGCTCACGGAGCAATTTGGCGCCTCTGTCTATGAGACGCACAGCTACCGTGGCGATGACACGGCCCTCGTGCTGCGGGAGAGCGTGATAGATGTCCTGGCCTTTCTCAAGCAGGATCCCGACATGGACTTCGCGTTTCTCATGGACCTGACGGCCGTGGACTACCTGGGCAGGGAGCCCCGGTTCGAGGTGGTCTACCACCTCTATTCCTTCTCGAAGAACTCAAGGGTCAGGGTAAAGACGGGGGTGCCGGAGGCGGACCCGGTGGTTGCCACGGCGAGCACCGTCTGGAAGGGGGCGAACTGGTTCGAGCGGGAGATCTTCGATATGTACGGGATCAGGTTCGAGGGGCACCCCGACCTGAGAAGGATCCTTTTGTACGAGGAGTTTGAGGGGCATCCCCTGAGGAAGGACTATCCCATAGACCTCAGGCAACCGACGGTTTCCACCCGGGAATTTCCTGACCCGGAGAAGCAGGTGAGGATAACCATAGATGAGTGGAGAGATCGAAAATAAGGGAGCGCCGGCAGGAGGGGAGGAGCTCGCCACCGACAGGGTGATGCTCAACATGGGCCCGATTCACCCGGCCACCCACGGGACGCTGCGGATCATCGTCGAGCTGGACGGAGAGACGATCGTTTCGTGCGACAACCAGATGGGGTATCTCCACCGGTGCTTCGAGAAGCAGTGCGAAAACGCCACCTGGACCCAGGTGCTTCCCTACACGGACCGGCTGAACTACGTGTCCCCCCTCATGAACAACGTGGGGTACGTCCTGGCGGTGGAAAAGCTGCTCGATATCGACGTGCCCGAACGGGCAAAGTACATACGGATAATCATCAGCGAGCTTTCCCGGATCATAGACCACCTGGTCTGCGTGGGCACGAATCTCGTGGACCTGGGGGCCCTCACCAACTTCTGGTACTTCTGGAAACCCCGGGAGGAGGTCTACGACCTCATCGAGGAGCTGACGGGGACGCGGATGACGACGGCGTACACCCGCATCGGCGGCCTGAAGGACGACCTCCCCGAGGGCTGGGTGGAGAAGGCGCAGAAGGTGGTCAAGGAGTCGATCCCCGCTGCGCTGCGGGATGTGGATGCCCTCATCACGAAGAACCGGATATTTCTCGAGCGCACCGTGGGGGTTGGGGCGCTGACGGAAGAAGAGGCGATGGAGTACGGGTTCACCGGCCCCTGCCTCCGGGCCTGCGGCGTGCCCTACGACCTGCGCAAGGACCAGCCCTACCTGGGGTACGAGACCTTTGACTTCGACATTCCCGTGGGAGAGAACGGGGACACCTACGACCGCTATCGCGTCCGCATGGAGGAGATGTGGCAGTCCCTGAGGATACTAACACAGGCTTTCGAGCGGCTCCCCGGGGGGCCCGTGAACGTGAACGACCCGAGGGTAACCCTGCCGCCCAAGGATGCGGTCTATGGGAACATCGAGGCACTCATGAACCACTTCAAGATAGTCATGGAGGGGATCCAGGTGCCTCCCGGCGAGGTCTACCACGCAACGGAGGCGGCAAACGGCGAACTGGGGTTCTACATCGTGAGCAGGGGAGGGGGCAAACCATACAAGATAAAGGTGCGGCCTCCCTGTTTTGCGATATACAGCGCCTTTCCAGAGTTGGTCAGGGGTCACATGATTGCCGATGCGATAGCCATCCTCGGCAGCATAAACATCATCGCCGGCGAACTCGACCGGTGACGGAGGGGGTTCATGGCAGTTGAGTTTTCACAGAGCGCACATGAGGAATACGAAAGGATACTCTCGCGCTACCCGGAGCGGGAGGCGGCAATCCTGCCGACCCTTCACCTTGCCCAGCGGGAGTTCGGATACCTCTCCGGCGATGTGGTGGAATACGTTTCCGGGCTGCTCGGGTTCAGCGAGGCAAGGATTTTCGGTGTGGCCACGTTCTATACGATGTATAACAAGAAGCCCGTGGGCCGGTACCACATTCAGGTGTGCAAGAACCTCTCCTGTTCGCTCCTGGGCGCCAGGCACATCATCGGCCACATCACCACGAAGCTGGGGATAGAGGCGGGCGAGACGACCCCGGACAACAAGTTCTCCCTCTCGCTGGTGGAATGCCTGGGGTCCTGCGGCACTGCCCCCATGATGCAGATAAACGACGATTATTACGAGGGGCTGGCGCCCGATAAGATCGACGGGATCCTCGACGGACTAAAGTAGGATACGGGACCTTTCATGGAACTGGTACTGACGAAATACTTTCACATCGACGAATACCGTCACATAGACACCTTCCGGGAGTACGGCGGGTACGAGGCCCTGACAAAGGCGCTCAAGATGACACCCGACGAGGTGATCGAAGAGGTGAAGAAGGCGAACCTCCGGGGGAGAGGCGGAGCGGGATTCCCGGCGGGGGTGAAATGGGGATTCGTGCCGAAGGAGTCGGCGAAGAAGAAATACCTCGTCGTCAATGCCGACGAGGGGGAGCCCGGGACCTTCAAGGACCGGCTGATCATGGAGCGGGGCCCCCACCTCCTGCTCGAGGGGATCGTCATCGCCGCATACGCCATCGGGGCCAACATATGCTTCATCTACATTCGCGGCGAGTTCGTAAATCAGGCCCGGATCCTGGAGGAGGCGATCTCCGAGGCGTACGAGGGGGGGTATCTGGGCAAAAAAGTACTCGGCTCGGCGTTTGACATCGACGTCTACGTCCACCGGGGAGCGGGCGCCTACATCTGCGGCGAGGAGACGGCGCTCATAGAGTCCCTGGAGGGAAAGAAGGGGCAGCCCCGGCTCAAGCCGCCCTTCCCCGCCCAGGTGGGGGTTTTCGCGGGCCCCACCATAGTCAACAACGTGGAGACCATTGCCGACATCCCCTACATCATCGCACACGGCGGCGAGAAGTTCGCCTCCCTCGGCGTCGAGAAAGATGGGGGGACGAGGCTGTTCGGCCTGTCGGGATACGTGAAGAAACCCGGGATCTACGAGCTTCCCGTGGGCACGAACCTGAAGGAGATCATATACGAATACGGGGGCGGGATTAAGGATGACCGGGAACTGAAGGCGGTGATTCCCGGCGGGTCCTCCACGCCGGTGCTCAGGCCCGAGGAGATCGACGTTCCCTTCAGCTTCGATTCGCTGGCCGGTATCGGCACCATGGCAGGCTCCGCCGCCATCATCGTCATACCGGCGGGGGTCTGCATGGTAAAGGCTCTTCTTATCCTGGCCGACTTCTATTCCCACGAGTCCTGCGGCCAGTGCACGCCCTGCCGCGAGGGGACGGAATGGCTGAGAAAGATCCTGCGCCGCATCGAAAACGGCCAGGGCCGCGAGGGAGACCTCGACCTGATCCTGGAGCTCTGCGACAACATGATGGGAAAGACGATCTGTCCCCTGGCAGACGCCGCGGGGATGCCGGCAATCTCCTTCATCGGCAAGTTCCGGGAGGAGTTCGAACATCACATACGGGAGAAGAGGTGTCTCGACAGTGAGATCGAGATATAGAAAACATACGCTCGGTGTGGGTGAGGGATGCTGAAGGTAACGATCAACGAAAAGACCTGTGAGGTTAAGACGGGCACGACGGTTCTTCAGGCTGCACAGAAAGCGGGAATCGAGATTCCCCACTTCTGCTACCACCCCCGCCTGTCGATCGCCGGAAACTGCAGGGTGTGCCTGGTGGAGCTGGAAAACACGCCCAAGCTCCAGACGGCCTGCTCCACGCTCTGCGCCGACGGGATGGTCGTGCGCACCGACACGGAGAGGGTGAAAAAGGCCGTCACCGGGGTGCTCGAGTTTCTCCTCATCAACCATCCTGTCGATTGCCCTGTCTGCGACCAGGCGGGAGAGTGCGGCCTGCAGGATTACTACATGAAGTTCGGTCTTCACGGGAGCCGATTCGCCCTCGAGGACAAGGAGCGGAAGTTCAAGGCAAAGGATATCGGGGGACTCATCATCCTCGATTCCGAGCGGTGCGTGCTCTGCACGCGGTGCATGCGCTTTCTGAGGGAAGTGGTGGGCACCGATGAGCTGAATATCTTTCACCGCGGGTCCCACTCGTCGATAGACATCTACCCGGGAAGGCCACTTGAAAACCGGTACACGTGCAACCTCGCCGAGGTGTGTCCCGTTGGCGCCCTGACAGACAGGGATTTCCGGTTCCAGTGCAGGGTATGGTTCCTTCGCTCGACGAGAACCATCTGCACCGGCTGCGCCACGGGGTGTAACCTCGAGATGAACTATAAAAACGACCGGGTATACAGGCTCAAGGCGGTGCCGAACGAGGACGTAAACGGGATGTGGATGTGCGACATCGGGCGCATCACCTACAAGACGGTCAATGAAAACAGGATCCTGTTCCCCTTCCGGAGCGCGGGCGGCGAGGAGGTCGCCGGCGAGTGGGATGCCCTGCTCTACACCGGGGCGATGGCCCTTTCTGAGATCGTGCGGCGCGATGGGCCCTCTCGGGTTGCCGTCATCGCTTCCCCGGGGTCCTCCAACGAGGAGCTGTACCTGACGAAGAAGCTGGCTTTCGAAGTCATCGGCACGCCCCATCTTGCCTTCACCTCCGAGGTTGCGGCGGCGGATCCCTACCACGACGACTTCCTGGTCAGGGAGGATAAGAACCCCAACAGCAGGGGCGCGAAAGAGATGGGGATAGGCCCCCGGGAGGGAGGTCTCGACTTCAACGGCATCGTTGAGCAGGCGAAAAAGGGCAACCTGAAGGCGCTCGTGGTCGTGGGATCGCGCCTGGGAGGAGCCGATGACGCTCTGGTAGGCGAAATTTTGCATAACGTCGATTACGTGATCAACATTGCTTCGAACGAAAGCGCCGTTTCACGGAACAGCTCGCTCGTTCTTGCCTCGGCCACCTTTGCCGAGAAGGGCGGTACCTTCACGAACTACCGGGGAAGGGTGCAGCGCTTCCACAGGGCGTTTCCTCCGCGAGGCGCGGCGAAGGAGGACGTGTGGATCCTGACCGGGCTGGCGAGAAAGCTGGGCGCCTCCTGGGAGTTCGGGGGCGCGCAGCAGGTGTTCGACGAGCTGGCGCTCAGGGAGGAGTTCTTCACGGGACTCGGCTACGATACCATCGGGAGTTTTGGAATCCAGGTGGGGGAGACAGTGTAGGCCATGCTGCTGGATATCATCATAGCGTGCGTAAAGATCGGGATCATGCTCGCCTTCGTCCTCGGCCTCGTTCCCATTCTCGTCTGGGGGGAGCGGAAGGGGGCGGCCTATATCCAGGACAGGATGGGGCCGGCGAAAGCCGACATCTTCGGCCTCACCCTGGGAGGGCTTTTCCACCCCCTGGCCGATGCCATCAAGCTTCTCTTCAAAGAGGATTTTACCCCCGATGCGGCGAGCCCGGTCTTCTACCGCATGGCGCCGGTCTTCGCACTGGCTCCCGTCCTTCTCACCTTTGCCGTCGTGCCCTTCGGTGACACGATCACTCTCTTCGGGAGGGAGATCCCCCTCCAGGTGGCTGACCTGAACGTGGGGATCCTCTACATTTTCGCCTTTTCCTCCCTCACCGTATACGGGGTCATTCTCGCCGGCTGGGCCTCGAACAACAAGTATTCCCTCCTGGGTGGCCTCAGGAGTTCGGCCCAGATGATCAGCTACGAGATATCCCTGGGCCTTTCCATAATCGGGGTTGCCATGGTTTTTGAGTCGCTAAAGCTCTCGGAGATAACGCGGGCGCAGGGGGATCTTATCCTGGGGATAATCCCCAAGTGGGGGGTGGTCGTTCAGCCCCTCGGCTTTATCCTCTTCCTCGTTGCCGTCTTCGCCGAGTCGTCGAGGGTTCCCTTCGATCTGCCCGAGGGAGAGTCGGAGATCGTCGCCGGCTTTCACACCGAATACGGATCCTTCAAGTTTTCCATGTTCTTCATGGCCGAGTACGTGCACCTCGTCGTTGCCAGTGGCCTTATCGCGACGCTCTTTTTCGGCGGGTGGCAGATTCCCTACCTCTACGCCGACGGGTTCCACATTTTCCGGCACGTGATCCATCTGCCCTCCTTTCTCGTCGTCCTCATGCAGGTGGGTGCCTTTGTATTCAAGGTGCTCTTCTTCTGCTGGTTCTTCATCTGGGTGCGGTGGACCATACCCCGGTTCCGGTACGACCAGGTGATGAGGCTCGGGTGGAAGGTGCTTCTGCCCCTTTCTCTCGCAAATATATTCATTACGGGAGGGGTGATACTCCTCCTGGGTAATACGAGGATCGTATGATTGGCGTAAAGAAACTGTCCAGGCCCAAGGAGATGCCCCTCGGAGAGCGGGTGTACCTGAAGGAGATCCTACGGGGGCTCTCGGTGACGATCAACCATTTCGTTAGGAACCTGGCGAATCCCCGGCGGATCCCCACCATCGACTACCCGGAAGTGAAGAGGCCCGTTCCTCCCCGCTTCCGCGGACGGCACCGGCTGACGAAGCGCGATGACGGGACGCCGAGGTGCGTTGCCTGCTTCTGCTGCGCCACCGCCTGTCCGGCCTACTGTATCACCATCGAGGCGGGGGAGCACCCGGAGCCGGGCATAGAGAAGTATCCGGTGCGCTTTGACATAGACATGCTTCGGTGCGTGTACTGCGGGATGTGCGTCGAGGCCTGTCCCTGCGATGCGATACGGATGGACACGGGATGGTACACCCTTCCCGAGCGGGGCCGGGAAGATCTCGTGTACACGATAGATTCGTTGCTCAAAGACTGACAGGGAGATGACGATGGAGCTGGTGCTTTTCTTCCTCTTCGGGCTCGTGGCCGTAGGGGGCTCGATCATGGTCGTGACCAGGCGCAACCCCATATCGAGCGCCATGTACCTGATCCTGACCCTTTTTGCCGTGGCGGCCCTCTTCGTGCTTCGCCACGCCCACTTCATCGCCGTCATTCAGGTGATCGTGTATGCCGGCGCCGTCGTGGTGCTCTTCGTCTTCGTCATCATGCTCTTGAACGTTGCCGAGTCAAAGCTCCCCATGGAGAAACCCACCTTCCTACGGGGGCTGGGAGTGGTGGCCGCGGGTCTTTTGATGCTCGAGGGGGCCGTAGCGGGAAGCAGGGGGCTCGAGAGGGTGGAGGCGGTGGACGTGGGCAGCGTGGAGGCAGTCGGAAAAGCCCTCTTCACCGAGTACCTTCTGCCATTCGAGCTGACGTCGGTGCTTTTGCTCGCGGCGATCGTGGGGGCTATCGTCCTTGCGAGGAGAAAATTTTAGGAGGGGGGAGATGGTTCCCACTTCTTACTACTTCATACTGAGCGGCATCCTCTTCGGCATAGGGGTGGTGGGCGTCGTGGCAAGGAAGAACGTACTCATCATCCTCATGAGCATCGAGATCATGCTGAATGCCGTGAATGTCGCATTCGTGGCGGCGGGATCCTACCTCGGCGACACCACGGGCAACGTATTCGCCTTCATGGTGATGACCGTTGCCGCCGCGGAGGCCGCCGTGGGACTGGCGATCATCATCGCCGTCTTCCGGCACAAAGAGACGGTTGACATAACGGAACTGAACATTTTGAAATTCTGACGAACAGGCAGGTCACTTACCATGCTAGACTTTTTATGGCTCGTTCCCGTTTTGCCACTCATCGGCGTCTTCTTAAACGGCGCCGTTGCCATCGTCAGTGAACGGAGGGTGCTCCTCCGGCGCTACTACGACGAGCTGGAGGGATCGGGCAGCGAGAGCCACGACCACGGTCACCATCACGACCCCCTCTTCGATTCCCCATACCGCAAGGTGGTGAGCATGATCGGCCCCGGCGTCGTGGGCCTGTCGTTTTTGGTCGCCCTTTTGTGCGTTGCCTCCCTGCTCCGGCTGCCCGCGGAGCAACGGGTATTCGAGGTGGACCTGTTCACCTGGATCCAGGCGGGAAGCTTCAGGGCGGCATTCTCCCTCTACCTGGACCCCCTCTCCTCGGTGATGATCCTCGTGGTAACGGGGGTGGGGTTTCTGATCCACGTCTACTCCACCGGCTACATGTCCCACGAGAAAGCCTATGCCAGGTACTTCGTGTACCTGAACCTCTTCACCTTTGCCATGCTCATCCTGGTCATGGCGTCGAACTACCTGCTCCTCTTCGTGGGATGGGAGGGAGTCGGCCTCTGCTCCTACCTTCTGATCGGCTACTGGTACGAGAAGAAGTCGGCCGCCGATGCAGGGAAGAAGGCCTTCATCGTGAACAGGGTCGGGGATTTTGCCTTCATCATCGGCGTCTTCCTCATGTTCTGGACCTTCGGTTCGGTCGGCTTTTCCGATGTCTTCGGGAAGGCGGCCGGCCTGCAGGGCAGCGCTGTCTTGGGGACGGGGGTGGTTACGGCCATCACCCTCCTTCTCTTCGGCGGCGCTATCGGGAAGTCCGCGCAGATACCGCTCTACGTCTGGCTCCCCGACGCCATGGAGGGCCCCACGCCGGTCTCGGCGCTCATCCACGCGGCGACGATGGTCACCGCCGGCGTCTACGTCGTGGCGCGCTCCAGCACGCTCTTCCTCCTGGCTCCCACCTCCATGATGGTGGTGGCAGTCATCGGGGCGGCGACGGCGATCTTCGCCGCAACGATCGGCATCGCCCAGAACGACATCAAGAGGGTGCTCGCCTACTCCACCGTCTCCCAGCTCGGCTACATGTTCCTGGCCTGCGGAGTCGGCGCCTTCGCCGCGGGGATCTTCCACCTCATGACCCACGCCTTCTTCAAGGCCCTCCTCTTTCTCGGCTCCGGTTCGGTCATCCACGCGCTGGCCGGTGAACAGGATATGCGGAAGATGGGGGGGGTAAAAAAATACATGCCCGTGACTTTCTGGACCATGTTCATCGCCACCCTGGCCATCGCCGGCATCCCGGGCTTTTCCGGCTTCTTCTCCAAGGACGAGATCCTCTGGAAGACCTTCTCGTCGGCCCACGGGAGCAAGGCCCTCTGGCTCGTCGGTTCCGCCGCGGCCCTGATCACCGCATTCTACATGTTCCGCCTCGTATTCATGACTTTTTTCGGCGATTCGCGCATGGAGCCCCAGGTTGAGGCGCAGGCCCACGAGTCCCCGAAGTCGATGACGGTACCCCTCGCTATCCTGGCGGTATTTTCCGTTATCGGCGGCTACATAGGCATACCCCACGTCCTGGGGGGATCGAACCGGTTCGAGCGGTTTCTCGAGCCCGTTTTCGCCGGCCTCAGCGGCGGCGGGCACGCAGAGGCGGCGCACCACCCGCCGGTTGCCCTCGAGCTCGGCCTGATGGGGCTCGCGGTGGCGATAGCCGTGGGCGGCATATGGGTGGCCTACACGCTCTACGTGAAGAACAGGGATCTTCCGGGGAAGATAGCGGATAAATATCACACGCTCTACCACGTGGTGTACAACAAGTACTTCGTGGACGAGATCTACCACACCCTGGTCGTGTACCCCCTGTACCGGGGGTCGGTCCTTCTCTGGGAGATCTTCGACGTGCTGGTCGTCGACGGGATCGTAAACGGCGTGGGCCAGGTGCTGCTCGGCACGGGGCAGGCGATACGGCGGCTGCAGACGGGGATTGTGCAGAACTACGCATTCTCCCTGCTTCTGGGCGCCCTGATCCTGGTGGGATACATGATTTTCGGATAAAAAGGAGCCCGTAGAGAGATTATGAGCATACTCGGCATTCCCATTCTGTCCCTGATGATCTTTTTGCCCGTGGCGGGCATTCTGGTCCTCTTTTTCGTGCCGAAGGAGAGGGAGGGGCTCATAAAGAACTTCTCTCTCCTGGTGACCCTGCTGGTCTTCGCCGTGTCCCTCGCCGTCCTTGCCCGGTTCGACGGGAGCCTCGATGTCATGCAGATGGTCGAGAAACGGTCGTGGCTTCCCGGTTACGGCATCCAGTACTTTCTGGGTATCGACGGGATCAGCCTCTGGCTCGTTCTTCTCACCACCTTTTTGATGCCCATTTCCGTTCTCGCATCCTATTCGGGGATAAGGAAGAACATAAAAGAGTACATGATATTCATGCTGCTGCTCGAGACGGGGATGGTCGGCGTGTTCCTCGCCCTGGACCTCTTTCTCTTCTACATCTTCTGGGAGCTGATGCTGATACCCATGTACTTTCTGATCGGCGTGTGGGGGGGAGAGCGGCGCATATACGCGGCCATCAAGTTCTTCCTCTACACGATGGCGGGGTCCGTCCTCATGCTCGTTGCGATCCTTGCCCTCGCGTTCTACAACAAGGGCGTGACGGGAGAGTTCACCTTCGACCTTCTCGAGCTGTACCGGCTCAACATGCCCGCCAAGTTGCAGCTCTACATGTTCGGCGCATTCTTCCTGGCCTTCGCCTTCAAGGTGCCCATGTTCCCCTTCCACACGTGGCTTCCCGACGCGCACGTGGAGGCGCCGACTGCAGGCTCCGTCATTCTTGCCGGCGTGCTGCTGAAGATGGGGACCTACGGTTTCCTGCGCTTCGCCATGCCCCTCTTCCCGCAGGCGACGGTCGACCTGGTCCCTGTCATATCGGTTCTCGCCATCATCGGCATCATCTACGGGGCGCTGGTGGCGATGGTGCAGAAGGACGTGAAGAAGCTCGTGGCCTACTCCTCCGTCTCCCACCTGGGGTTCGTCATGCTCGGGATGTTCGCCCTCAACATCCAGGGGATCGAGGGGGGTATCATACAGATGATCAACCACGGACTCTCCACGGGAGCCCTCTTTTTGATCGTGGGGATCATATACGAGAGGACCCACACGCGGCTCATCGAGAACTTCGGCGGCCTCTCCCGGGTGGTGCCGCTCTTTGCCGCCTTCTTCATGGTGATCACCCTCTCCTCCATCGGGCTTCCCGGCCTGAACGGTTTCGTCGGCGAATTCCTCATCCTTCTCGGGGCATTCAAGGTGAACAAGACTTTCGCGGTGCTCGCCGCCACCGGGGTCATACTCGCCGCCGTCTACATGCTCTGGATGTTCCAGCGGGTCATGTTCGGCAAGGTGACCAGGGAGGCGAACAGAAAAATCGCCGATATGAACCTGCGGGAAATAGCGTACATGCTTCCCATCATCCTGTTCATCGTCTGGATCGGCGTGTATCCCCAGCCCTTCCTCCGGAAGATGGATGCGTCGGTGAAACACCTGATCCACCAGGTGGAGTCCAGGGTTCAGGTCGCGGAAAAAGACCGGCCCTACCACGAGCGGATCATGGCGCGCTATTTTGAAACAGACGGGGAAACGAGGTAACGTGGATGGCTATTGATGCCCAGTCAATATACATGAGCCTGAAGGCGATCCTGCCCGAGATCGTGATCGTCCTCTTCGCGATACTGGTCCTCCTCTACGACCTCATCCTGCCCGACGAGAACAGGGGGGTAAACGCGGGGGTGGCCATCGTGGGGGTGGTTGCCGCCCTCTTCTCCGTCAGGATCGTCGGGACGGGCAAGATAGAGGCGTTCTCGGGGATGATAGAGATGGATGCCTTCGGGGCGTTCTTCACCGTCGTCATCCTGGTTGCCCTCCTCCTCACCCTGATGATGAGCCGCTCCTACAACGAGTGGGAGGGGATACAGAAGGGCGAGTACTACTTCCTCCTCCTCGTGTCCGCCGTGGGCATGATCATCATGGCGAAGGGAACCGACCTGATGACCATCTTCCTGGGGCTCGAGATCCTCTCGATTCCCATATACGTCCTCGTGGGTTTCGACAGGAAAAGGATGTCAGCCATCGAGGGGGCGCTGAAGTACTTTCTCCTTGGCGCTTTCGCCACGGGCTTTCTGCTCTACGGCATGGCCCTGATCTACGCGGGAACGGGGAACACGAACCTCTATGCGATCAAGGATGCCATAAGCGGCGGAAACGGGGCGGGAAACGTGATGTTTCTGTGCGGGACTGCGCTTCTTTTAGTCGGCTTCGGCTTCAAGGTATCGCTGGTGCCCTTCCACATGTGGACGCCCGACGCGTACCAGGGAGCCCCGACGACGGTCACGGCTTTCATGTCGGCGGGGCCGAAGGCCGCCGCATTCGGCGCCGTCATCAAGGTGCTCTACATCACCCTTCCCGAGATGTACCCCTACCTCTGGAAAGGGCTCTGGGTCGTTTCCGTCCTCACCATGACGGTGGGGAACGTGACGGCGCTGGTCCAGGACAACGTGAAGCGGATGCTCGCGTACTCATCCATCGCGCATGCAGGATACATCCTCGTCGGCCTGGTATCGGGAGACAATCTCGGGGCCCAGGCAGCCATGTTCTACCTGCTCGCCTACGCCTTCATGAACATCGGTGCCTTCGCCGTTGCCATAGTTATCAGCCAGAGAGAGGACGAAGGGTACGACATCGAGCACTACCGGGGGATGGGTTTCCGGTATCCCGTCCTGGGGGCGCTCATGACCCTCTTCCTCGTTTCGCTGGGCGGCATTCCACCCACGGCGGGATTCGTGGGCAAGTTCTACCTCTTCTCGGCGGCGGTCAAATCGGGCTACATCTGGCTCGCCGTTATCGGCGTCCTGAACAGCGCAGCATCGATCTACTACTACTTGCGTATCGTGGTGCACATGTATATGCTCAAGCCGGGGACTGAAGAAATGCCCGTTCGTCACGTCGGCTTCGCCATCTCCATCGCTCTGGTCATCGCGGCCATCGGCGTGGTGAACTTCGGGCTTTTCCCGAAGCTGCTCCTTGACTTTGCCGAGGCATCAGTCCTGTCGATAATCCTCTGAGAGGTTTCCAATCTCCCGGATCGTTACATGCCCCGAATGCAGGATTTCGGGAATGGTTCCCGTTACCCGGGGTGACACCGTCGTCGACGTGTGCCCGACCTGCAAGGCGATCTGGTTCGATTCCGGCGAGATGGCCCTGTTAAAAGAGGAGGGTTTTTCGGCCGACAGGGGTGAAGATGACGGGGAATCAAAAGGAGAGGGCCCTGTCCTCCTCCGGGCGAAGAAGGGGCTCGTATGCCCCGCCTGTGATGAGGCGCTAACCCCCGTGGACTACCAGTATACGGGAAACGCCGTCTACCACTGCCGTGCGTGCGGCGGCACCTTCGTCCCCCGGAGATCTGCAGGCAACATCCACCGCCGGCTGGTTGCAGGAAAAAAGAGGGCGGAGAAGCTCCTGAAAAAAGGCCAGGGCGGCGAAGACGGGGACCCGGGGGGGAGCGGATTTGCGCGCCTTGCCCGCCAACCCGGGGAAGAGCACTTCTTCCTCCCCATACCCGCCGTGATCCCCGTCGACTCGGATGTGAGGCTGGGCATCATCCCCTACGTGACCTTCTCCGTCATCGGCCTCCTTCTGCTCTTCTTCCTGGCGGGAAAGGTCTTTTTCCCTGGGTCGCGGGAGGTCGCCGGAGCGGTTGCCCTGGTGGCGGGTGGGGGCCTCGGCAGCCCGATCAGGATCCTGGGGTACGGCCTCTTCCACACCCACCTGTTGCCCCTGGCCGTAAATGGCGCGTTTATCTTCATCGCCGGGTCGCCGCTGGAAGAACGCCTCTCTCCCGCGAAACTCATCCTCCTTTTCTTCGCCGGAACGGTTACCTGCGGCCTGGTCCATCTTTTGTCCGGACAACCGGGCGGGCAGATCCTCGGGGCTTCCGGGGGAATTTCGGCCATACTCGGGGGGTACGTGGTCCTCTTTCCCCTGATGCGGGTTCGGGTCTTCGCGATGGGGTACCTTATCTCCCTCCCCTCATACCTCATGGTCATCGCCTGGCTCGTTCTCTCCTTCTTCATGACGGGCGATTTCATATCGGCATACCTGAACCCTTACGGGCCGGGTTTTGTGCCTGTGTCCGCCGCCTTTCTCACGGGACTTGTCATAACCGCCGGGTTGAGGATGGCCACCGGGAAACAATAAAAATTCCATTGCAGATCAAGGCATTGCGGAAAGCGGAAGTCGGAATGGGGAATGAAAATCAGTTTCGAGTCTCGAGAACACCGATAAAATCGTCATTTGAGCGAATTATAATGCGGATTACGGCATGAGAACCGGCAGGTCGACGAGGTAAAAGGATACGATGGCGGGAGTTTCTGCCCCCCACGCATTCCAATCTGCCCGATTTCCGCATTTTGAAGACACGTACATGTCGTAACGCTCGGGTCGCTATGTGCGGTAGAATAGATGTTATGGACAAGGAGCGCGAAAGGGAAGCGCCGGCCAAGCTTCCCATCATCTACTCCCCCCACTACGATATCCGGGTACTGGGAATCGAGAAGCTCCATCCCTTCGACTCGGAGAAGTACGGGAAGGTCTATCGGTATCTCGTCGAAAAGGTAGGGATCGATGAGGCGGCATTTTATCACCCAGAACCCGTTTCCGACGAAACCCTTTTAACCGTGCATTCTAAGAATTATCTTAATTCATTAAAAAAATCTGCAAATATTGCCTATATCGCAGAAGTCATGATGGCCGCTGTCGTGCCCAATCCGATTCTGCAAAAGCACCTCCTCGGGCCGAAACGGTACGCGACGGGAGGCACGATCCTCGGGTGCGAGCTCGCCCTCGAGCACGGTTGGGCGATAAACCTGTCCGGGGGGTATCACCACGCGAAGGCCGATTCGGGGGGCGGGTTCTGCTACTTCGCCGACGTTCCCATAGCGGTGAGGAGGCTCTGGGAAGAGAAATCGAACCTCAGGGTGATGATCGTCGACCTCGACGCGCACCAGGGGAACGGAAACGCCGAGATTTTCTGGGATGACCCGAGGGTTGCGATTTTCGATGTCTTCAACGGGTATATCTATCCTGGCGACTATGAAGCCGCCCGTTTCGTAAAGTACAATCACCCGGTAAAGATGTTTATCGGAGATGG